>CEVF01098593.1_pt1 | contig 65202 bp, 58 predicted proteins | sample 356441 | NCBI WGS metagenome assembly CEVF01 (sample SAMEA2622765, study PRJEB7988) | marine metagenome | biome: marine biome (ENVO:00000447); feature: surface water layer (ENVO:00002042); material: "saline water (ENVO:00002010), including plankton (ENVO:xxxxxxxx)" | depth 5 m | reverse complement strand
GTGAACAGGCAACTGTTCAGCCTACAAAAGAGCAGTTCGGTGGTTGCCCGTTAAGAAAGCATTACCACATCCTTAAAACAAGGATTTAAACACCTTCTAAAAGGGCGGACTCAAGACCAAGTATCTAAAAAGAAAAGACTGGCCATGGTAAACGCTATCATGGAACCGGGTGAATAGCTTACACCTGTAATACCCCCATATTGAACTTTTTTTCAATAGGGGCATGGTTGGCGGCTTCAATGCCCATTGAGATCCATTTTCGGGTATCAAGCGGATCAATAATGGCATCGGTCCATAGACGGGCAGCAGCATAATAGGGTGATATTTGGTTATCGTACCGCTCTTTTATTTTATTGTAAAGGGCCGTTTCTCCTTCTTTGGTGATTTTCTTGCCCTTTTTCTCCAAGGCCGCTTTTTCAATCTGCAACAATACCTTGGCTGCAGAGTTGCCGCTCATAACGGCCAGTTCGGCACTCGGCCAGGCCACGATGAGTCTAGGGTCATATGCCTTGCCACACATGGCGTAGTTGCCGGCCCCATAACTGTTACCGATGATAACGGTAAACTTTGGCACCACCGAATTGCTCACGGCATTGACCATTTTGGCTCCATCTTTTATGATGCCGCCGTGTTCGCTTTTGCTTCCGACCATAAATCCGGTCACATCCTGTAAAAAAACCAAGGGAATTTTCTTTTGGTTGCAATTGGCGATAAACCGGGTGGCCTTATCGGCAGAATCTGAATAGATGACCCCTCCAAATTGCATTTCACCCTTGGCCGTCTTCACCACTTTGCGCTGGTTGGCTACAATGCCGACTGCCCAGCCATCGATTCGCGCATAGCCCGTCAAAATGCTTTTACCGTACCCTTCTTTGTATTGTTTGAATTCTGAATCGTCGACCAGACGTTTGATGATTTCGAGCATATCATATTGGTCTGAGCGTGAAGCGGGCAAGAGGCCGTAAATGTCCTGAGCGTTTTCTTTTGGCGGCTTTGCCGTATCGCGATTGAACCCTGCCTTATCGGCACTGCCCATTTTGCTAACGATGTTTTTAATGGTGTCAAGGGCATCTTTGTCGTCTTTGGCCTTGTAATCGATTACCCCGCTGATTTCGCTGTGCGTGGTGGCGCCGCCCAAGGTTTCATTGTCGATGCTTTCGCCAATGGCCGCTTTTACCAAGTAACTTCCGGCCAAAAAAATGCTTCCTGTTTTATCAACGATCAGGGCCTCATCGCTCATAATGGGCAAATAGGCTCCTCCGGCCACACAACTACCCATGACCGCTGCAATTTGGGTAATGCCCATACTGCTCATCACTGCGTTGTTCCTAAAAATACGACCGAAATGCTCCTTATCAGGAAAGATTTCATCTTGCATGGGCAAATAGACCCCGGCACTGTCGACCAAATAAATAATGGGCAAGCGGTTTTCAATGGCTATTTCTTGTGCCCGCAGGTTCTTCTTTCCGGTAATGGGAAACCATGCACCTGCCTTGACAGTGGCATCGTTGGCAACCACCACGCAAAGTCTTTTTTGAACATGACCAATTTTTACGACCACACCGCCCGAAGGGCAGCCCCCATGTTCTTCGTACATGCCCTCACCGGCAAAGGTGCCAATTTCCAAGCAGTCGTTATCATCGTCCAAAAGATAATCAATACGTTCCCGGGCGGTCATTTTACCCTTGGCATGGTGTTTTTCGATTCGGTTTTTGCCCCCACCCAATTTAACGGCTGCCAGTTTTTTTCGCAGTTCAGATAGTTTAAGTTTGTTGTGATCTTCGTTCTTGTTGAAATTGAGGTCCATTGAGGTTATTAATTTGCACTGGCTTAAAGATACGGAGTTCCTCCGATTGAAAAAGAGGTGCGATAAAATAGAAGTGTATGTCACAAAAGATTCATTGGGGTATTGTGGGATTGGGCAAGATTGCCGCCAGTTTTGTCAACGACCTGAAATTGGTAGAGTATGCCGAACTAACGGCAGTGGCATCGCGTAGCCAACAGAAAGCCAAGGCCTTTGCAAAAGAACATGGTGCGCGATTTGCTTTTGGTGACTACACATCGCTTTTTGAACATGATCGGGTGGATGTGGTCTATATTGCCACGCCCCATACCTTTCATGCCGAATTGGCCATACAGGCCATGCAACACAAGAAGCATGTTCTTTGTGAAAAACCAATGGGCATCTCCGTGGAAGAAGTTGAACGCATGGTCAAAACGGCGAGCGACCAGCAGGTATTTTTGATGGAAGCCCTTTGGTCACGCTTCAACCCGACCATTAGAAAGGTAAAGCAACTGGTCGAATCGGGTGAAATAGGCAGGGTTCGTTACCTACATGCCGATTTTGCCTTTTATGGCCTTGACAAAGACCCAAAAGGCCGATTGTTGAATCCGTCACTTGCTGGTGGATCCTTGTTGGATATAGGGATCTACCCGATTTTTTTGGCATACCTTTTATTTGGAAAGCCCCAGGAAATTATCGCTAGGGCTAAGTTCCATTCCACAGGGGTAGAGGTGCAGACCGCTATGCTTTTTGAGTACGAAGACAAGCAGGCCATACTGTATAGTGGTCTGGGCAATACCTCGCAGATGCGTGCTGAAATATCAGGCGAGGGCGGTACCATTTTTATAGAGCCAAGATGGCACGAGGCCCAAGCCTATAGTTTGAGTAAAAATGGGGAAGAAACATGTTTTGATCTTCCTGCCACCGGCAAAGGCTATACCCATGAAATAGAGGAAGTGAACAATTGCATAGCAAGCGGAAAACTGCAGAGCGACCTTTGGTCGCAGCAAAACAGTATGGAGCTTATGCAATTGATTGAAGCCGTAAAAAGGCAAGCCGACATTGCATTTTGATGATCTTCACAAAGTGATTGTAAAAGTATCGCAGGCCACCAATTTTTTACGATATTAGCGGTTACCAAAAAGTGAACGTATGACGATGAATAAAAATACAGTATTGGCTTGGGCCACCTTTATCATGATTTTTGTGGGAGTGGGAATGATTGCCCTCGGAGCTTTCAAGTATGACGAAGTGGCCGGTTATGGCTTTGGTGCGGTCGGTGTTGGTTTTTTTGCCATTGCATGGGTGTTCAATGCCCTGAAAGGGCGTGTTTAATAGGCTCTTGTTGTTAGGCAATCTCTACGATAAACACTAAACTCTAAACAGATAAACTTTCCCTATGTCTGACGACAAAAAAGTAATTTTTTCCATGGCTGGGGTCACCAAGACCTATAAATCGGCCAATACACCTGTTTTAAAAGATATTTACCTCAGCTTTTTCTACGGTGCCAAAATTGGCATTTTAGGACTAAACGGTTCTGGTAAGTCAACCTTGCTGAGAATTATTGCCGGGGTCGACAAAAACTATCAAGGCGATGTGGTTTTTTCGCCGGGATATTCCGTGGGATATTTGGAGCAAGAACCCCAACTGGATGATGAAAAGACCGTTCTAGAGGTTGTCAAGGAAGGTGTTGCCGAAACCGTTGCGGTTTTGGACGAATACAATAAGATCAACGATATGTTTGCGCTGCCCGAGGTCTATGAGGATGCTGATAAAATGCAGAAACTCATGGACAAGCAGGCAGCGCTTCAAGACAAAATCGATGCATCGAATGCGTGGGAACTCGACACCAAGCTAGAAATTGCCATGGATGCGTTGCGAACCCCCGAACCTGACAAAAAAATTGCAGTGCTTTCGGGTGGCGAACGTCGTAGGGTGGCCCTTTGCCGTTTGCTCTTGCAAGAACCTGATGTGCTCTTGCTCGATGAGCCCACGAACCATTTGGATGCCGAATCGGTACACTGGCTCGAGCATCATTTGGCCCAATACAAGGGTACCGTGATTGCCGTAACGCACGACCGGTACTTCTTGGACAATGTGGCGGGATGGATTCTCGAACTTGATAGGGGAGAGGGCATTCCATGGAAAGGAAATTACTCGAGTTGGCTTGACCAAAAGGCCAAACGCTTGGCACAAGAGAGCAAACAAGCCTCAAAACGCCAAAAAACACTTGAACGCGAATTGGAATGGGTACGCCAAGGGGCCAAGGGCCGCCAGGCCAAACAAAAGGCACGTTTAAAAAGCTATGACAAGCTGCTCAGCCAAGATCAAAAACAGATAGAAGAAAAATTGGAGATTTATATCCCGAACGGTCCACGCTTGGGCACCAAAGTTATCGAGGCAAAAGGTGTCAGCAAGGCCTATGGCGAAAAACTGTTGTACGAAGACCTGAACTTCAACCTGCCACAGGCGGGCATTGTCGGTATTATTGGTCCGAACGGGGCAGGTAAGACCACCATTTTTAAAATGATCATGGGTGAAGAGACCCCTGACAAGGGTGAGTTTATTGTGGGAGACACCGCCAAGATTGCGTATGTTGACCAAAGCCATTCGAATATCGACCCCGAGAAAACAATTTGGGAAAATTTCAGTGACGGACAAGAATTGATCATGATGGGGGGCAAACAGGTAAACTCACGCGCCTACCTGAGCCGTTTCAACTTTTCGGGCAGTGAGCAGAACAAAAAGGTCAGTGCCCTATCGGGCGGTGAGCGAAACCGCTTGCATTTAGCCATGACCCTGAAAGAAGAAGGCAATGTATTGTTACTTGACGAGCCCACCAACGATTTGGACGTAAATACTCTACGGGCGCTGGAAGAGGGTCTTGAGAATTTTGCAGGCTGCGCCGTTATCATCTCGCACGACCGCTGGTTTTTGGATAGAATCTGTACCCATATTCTGGCCTTCGAAGGCGACTCACAGGTGTATTTCTTTGAAGGATCCTTTTCAGATTATGAAGAGAACAAAAAGAAACGATTGGGGGCGGACATCATGCCGAAACGCATCAAATACAAGAAGTTGGTTCGTTGACAAGGGGAGCAAAAAATGCCACATCTAGCCTGCCCATGTCGGTATACAGGCGCAGTCGAGATGTTTTTGGGCAAACACCCTCAAGTGTTCTCGACTACGCCTGAATTTTTTGATATGGTTGTTGCAAATTGAATGCGGGCAACACCGTCATTTTTACTGTTTCAAAGGAGCTTTGATCGTTTCCTGAATCTGATCTTCGATTTTTTGCTTATCACCGACCACAATCAAGGTCATATTTTCAGGGCGTATATATTTTTGGGTCATCTCCTGCACCTTTTCAGGGGTAACGGCAAACATGTTCTGCACCTTGTTCTTCAAAAATGCCTCGTCGAGATCATGGATCTCCAAAAACACCAACTGCCCGATGATGCCATTGGGAGTGGAATTCTGTAGTACATAAATGCCCGACTCGTAGTTTAAGATGCCTTCCAATTCTTCCTTAGAAGGTGGCTCGTTCTGCAATTTTTCGATTTCCTTCTTGATTTCCATCAAAGAGGCCCCCGTGTGTTCTGTGGTCACATCGGCGGCTTCGTACCAAACCCCGGTTTTGTATTTGGCATCCAACACGCTGTAGGGCGAATAGGTATACCCTTTGTCTTCTCGAATGTTGCTGGTGATTCGCGAAGCGAAAGAACCGCCCAAAATAGAGTTGGTCACATCAAGTGCCAGATAATCTTCATGTGAGGGGTCAGGTGCGGGCAGTCCATAATAGATGGTTGATTGTGGAGCCCCTGGCCTGTCGATGATCATAACCTCATTGGAGGTCACGGGTTTGGCCATAGGGTAATCGATTTCTTTTCCTTCGCGCCAGTCGGCCAAGTGGGTCTCGACAGCTTGGCGAACGGCCTCCTTGTCAAAATTACCCGCTACATATACCGTGGTTCTTTTGGCCCCAAGGTTTTCGTCATAAAACCTTTTGATATCGGCGACGGTGTATGAATCGACCTGCTCATCGGTAGGATATACACGACCATAGGGGTGGTCAGGATAAAGTGTAGCGTAAAAATCACGATAGGCCTGGTTTTGTGGCGTTGACAAATCCACCGACAAGCGTCTTTTGATATCGTTCTTCAAACGATTCAATTCGCTTTCGGGCCATTTGGGGTTCTTGAGTACATCGGCCATCAAAGCAATCGCTTCGGGGGCAAATTCATATAGCACTGAGCTGCTCAGCGAGGTTGTGTGCAAACCGACTCCAATGTTGAGATTGCCGCCCATGCCGGCCATTTCATCGGCTATTTGTTTTGAAGTTTTTGAAGTGCTGCCCTCTTCCATTAAATCGACCATTAGATCGGCCAGCCATACTTCATTTTCCTTTTCGTTGATGTTTCCTGTTTTGATATTGAACTGAATGGTAGCCTTTGGAATGGAGCCATAGGGTACCATTACCAATGTCAAACCGTTATCGAACGCGACCACCTCTTTTTCTGGTAGGGTAAAGTTTTTGGGTTCCCCTCCCTTGGGAGGCATCTCTTTTTCTTGGGCCTGTACCAAGCCTATTGAGAAAAGGCAAGCGATTATATATGTGATATAGTTTTTCATCTTATTTTGTTTTTTCGTTTTCAGCCAATAATGGATTTACGGTGAGGATGCTGCGATTGGTCTTTCGCAGGTACTCATCGATGGTTCTTGAGACGATTTCAGGCGTTATTTTTTTGAATTCTTCTTCGATGGAATTGATACGTTCTGGGTCATCGTCGAACAGCGCAAAGCTGCACAAAAGGTCGGCCCGGCCCAGACCAAAGAATCCGCCAATATCGTCGTAGAGCTGCGACCGTATTTTAATAATGGCCTTGTCGATCATTTCTTGGTCCAAGTTTTGCTTCAAATCGGCCATCGCCTCGTCGACCGCGGCCAAAATTTCTTCTTTGGAGGTTTCTTGGTCATAGGTGAAATCATACATCCATAACATGGGGCCTTTGTAGTTGAACATATTGCCCAGATAATTGATGCCCCCGTTGACATCAGAGGTAAAGCCCTTTTCCTTTTCTAGTGTTTGTACCAACAGTCCGTTGTCGCCCTGCACCAAGATCTGGTCCAATAGCCCCATGGCGTAGTATTCAGGGGTGTTGCGTTCTGGCATATGGTAGGCAATGGCTATGGCGGGTTTGTTGGCCAAGGGGTCGTTTTTGACCGAGTCTTTTTCCATTTCTTGCCGGGGTTCGGAAATATCAGGCTGTGGGGGCAATTCAGCAGCGGGGATATCACCAAAGTACTTTTCTATCCACGCCTTGGCCTCTTCTATCTCAAAATCGCCCACTACCGCCAATGCAGCATTATTGGGGGCATAGTATGTTTTAAAGAATTGTTCCACATCTTCAAGGTTGGCTGCATCCAAATCCTCTAAATCGCCATAAAAATTATGGGCGTTGTACCAGTTGTTATTGGCAAACTGTGGCATATCCAACCAAGGGAAGCCCCCATAAGGTTGGTTGAGCACGTTTACCTTAACCTCGTTCTTTACCACCCCCTGTTGGTTGGTCAGGTTTTCTTGGGTAATATCGAGTCCCCGCATACGGTCTGCCTCGGCCCAGAGCATGGTTTCCAGTTTGTGCGAGGGCACGATCTCAAAATAGTTGGTAAAGTCAAAACGGGTAGAACCGTTGAGCACCCCTCCATTCTGCTGTACAAGTTTGATGAATTCCATCTTGCCCAAATTTTTTGAACCTTGAAACATCATATGCTCGAACAAATGGGCAAAGCCGGTACGGTCTTTTGGCTCGATACGAAACCCGATATTGTAATAGACCGCCACAATGGCCGTGGGCGAGGTCTTGTCTTGTGAGAGAATGACTTTGAGCCCGTTGTCAAGTTTGTAGTACTCTACCGGCACCTTGAATTCTGATGCCGCCTGTTTTTCCTCGGTCTTTTCTTTACAGCCCACGGCAAATACGACCATGGCCAAAAAGAATGCCTTAAATGAATGTTTCATGTTTGAAGGTATTGAGTTGTTTGTTAGAAAAAGATAAATATCTTTATATATGACTGTTTTTTTGCCCAGATGTTACAGGTCAATAATCTTCATTCGGGTACCAATCTAATTGTACCACTTCAATATTTGGATTACCGCTGTTTACCAACCGTTTAAATTTGGCCACATTGCTTACTTCGGGCCGACCCCGGTAATGGTACGGATATACCTGTTTGGGTTTGAATGCCAGCACGGCATCGGCAGCGCTTTCCACTGTCATGGTATAGGGCAGGTTCATGCAGACCAAGGCCTTGTCGATATTGGTCAGGGCCCGCATTTCAGGAATATCCTCCGTATCCCCAGAAATATAGATGCGCTGGCCGCCCATATTGAGCACATAGCCATTGCCACGACCTTTCTGATGGAATTTTTTGGCTTCTTCCCTGAGGTTGTACATCGGTACGGCCTCAATAGTGATGCCGAAACGTTCTTTGGTATCACCATTGTTGAGCACATCGACTTGCGGTGTAAACGCCGCCGGCATTTTATCGGCCACTGCTTTGGGCACTATTATTTTTGCCTTTTTGGTGTTGAGCTCTTCTAGGGTTTTTAAATCAAAATGGTCTCCATGTAAATCGGTGATCAATATGAGGTCTGGGGCATCAAGCCCCTTGAACGCCTCAGCACCGCCCGTAGGGTCAACATATATGCTTAGATTGTTCCATTCCAACACGGCAGTGGCATGTTGAATGGGACAAATTTTGACCTCATCCGACGGGTTTCCCCATGAAGTCTTTTGGCCCATTAGCCCAGAAAAAGACAAAAAAAGAATCGCAAATACTACTGGAAAGATTTTTTTTAAGGTCATCACAGCAATTTAGAATCCTTTAAAAATAAGGCTTCACAGACATTTATTCCACTTTTTTAACAATTATTCCAGATTAAATAATCCAAACTAAAATCTAATACGTAAATAAAGCGGATACAATGAGCAACACTATTGTAAAACAAAAGAATTAATTAAATCAAAAATCATGACTGAAACAAAAAACAACAATGGTTTAAAGGTAATCGCAGGTTTACTGGGAGTGATTCTTCTCGGAACCATTATCTATACGGTAAGCCTTTACCAAGATAAGAAAAAGACGACCCAGCAACTGACCCAAGAGAAAGAGTTGGTCGTTGAAGATTTGAACAGCCTGAAGTCAGAATATGACAAGGCCATTCTAGAGAGCAATGCCACCAATGAAGAATTGGTTGCCGCACGTGACAACATTGCAAAGTACATCGATTCTGTTAAAAACATGAAGGCCGATATCGCTGCACTTTCTCGTTACAGAAGACAGGTAAGCGTTTTGAAGGCAGAAAGGGAAAGATTGTTGCGTCAGGTCGATTCGTTGACCCAATCGAACACCTTGTTGGCCATGGAGCGTGACAGCACCTATGCTGAGCTTGAAAAGCAGACTGTATTCAACGATTCATTGGTTGTACAGAACACCCAATTGGCCGATGCCGTTGAAAGGGGATCTGCGTTGAACCTATCTTCTTTCAAAGTTGATGCGGTTAAGGAAAGAAGCAGCGGTAAATTGGTTTCTACTTCAAGGGCTCGTGCCACTGACAAGTTTAAAGTTTGCTTTACCGTTGCCGATAACGTGATCGCTGAAGCTGGCGACCGGGAATTTTACATTGAGGTATTGGATCCACAAGGCAATGTGTTGGGCGAAAGCTTTACCAAGTCAAATGAAGAAGGTGCTTCAATCACCTACAGCAAGGCTACCAATTTCTACTATGAGAACAACGATTTGGATGTATGCGATTACATCAACAAGCCTTCAGGAGATTTCCCAAAGGGGAACTACATGGTGAACGTTTATGATGACAAGCTGAAATTGTTGGGTACTTCTAAGTTTATTTTGAAGTAGTAAGCACAAATAAACACTATCCATATACTTGATCAAAAAAGGGCGGCCATTTGGCCGCCCTTTTTACGTTCGCTGGATTTCCCTTATTTAAAGGAGCCCACCATATCTTCGGGTTTGACCCATTCATCATATTCTTCCTCGGTCACATACCCAAGCCTTACGGCCTCCTCACGCAAGGTGGTGCCATTTCTGTGGGCGGCGTTCGCTATTTCGGCGGCCTTGTAGTAGCCAATCTTGGTGTTCAATGCCGTTACCAACATCAACGAATTGTTCAGTAGCTCTTTGATTCTGTCGTGGTTCGGTTCTATGCCTGCCGCGCAGTTCTTCTCGAAACTTGCACAGGCATCACCCAACAACTGGGCCGATTGTAGTATGTTGGCCGCCATAACGGGTTTAAAAACATTCAGTTCGTAGTGGCCTTGTGTGCCGCCTACGGTGATGGCCACATCGTTGCCCATTACCTGCGCGCACACCATGGTAAGGGCCTCACATTGGGTCGGATTCACCTTGCCCGGCATAATGGAGCTGCCCGGTTCGTTGGCAGGGATGATGATTTCCCCGATGCCTGAACGTGGGCCGGAGGCCATCATGCGAATATCGTTGGCAATCTTGTTCAGTGAAACGGCCAGTTGTTTCAGTGCACCATGGCTCTCTACAATGGCATCGTGTGCTGCCAAGGCCTCAAACTTGTTCGGGGCGGTCTTAAAGGGAAGACCGGTAAATTCTGCAATGTATTTCGCCACCAGTACATCATAGCCTTCGGGAGTGTTCAGCCCCGTACCTACCGCCGTACCGCCCAAGGCCAGTTCACTTAAATGATCTAGGGTGTTTTCAAGGGCCTTCAAGCCATGGTCAAGCTGTGACACATAGCCAGAAAACTCTTGGCCAAGTGTAAGGGGCGTGGCATCCATCAAGTGGGTTCGCCCGATTTTGACCACGTTTTTGAATTCTCTGGATTTTTTATCAAGGGTATCCCGCAGCTTTTTCACACCGGGTATGGTGACCTCGGTGATTTTTTTGTAGGCCGCAATGTGCATGCCCGTTGGAAAGGTGTCGTTTGAAGATTGTGACTTGTTCACGTCATCGTTGGGCTGAATGGTCTTTTCGCCCTCACCAATTTTTTTGCCGGCCAGTTCATGGGCCCTGTTGGCGATGACCTCGTTCACGTTCATATTGCTCTGGGTGCCCGAGCCGGTTTGCCAAATCACCAAGGGAAACTGGTTATCGTGCTTTCCTTCGAGAATTTCATCGCAAACCTGTGATATCAGATCCCTTTTTTCTTTTGATAAAACCCCCAGTTCATGGTTGGCATGGGCCGCCGCTTTTTTTAAGTAGGCAAATCCATACACAATCTCTAACGGCATTGAGCCTGCCGCACCTATTTTGAAGTTGTTTCTTGAGCGCTCTGTCTGAGCGCCCCAGTACTTGTCGGCGGGTACTTTTACCTCGCCCATGGTATCTTTTTCTATTCTGAACTCCATAGTGCTGAAATTTCTTTTGGCAAAGGTAACCTTTCAAGATTTTTCTTTTTGCTGATATTTGTTTGGTTTTAGATTTTTTTAAAAGGATTTGCAAAGTTTGCCTTTTTCAGGGTATCTTTGCCCTATAAATCGAATCACATGGTAGAGTTTGACCAATACTTAGGCTGGCTAGCATTTTTGACCATCTTCACAATAGGTTTCTGGTTGATGATATTTCTGATTGGTTTTGTGGTGCCCTATTGGTTGGGAGGAAACCTTATGGAAATGTGGAAAGAAAAACGCGAAGCCAGAAAGGCTCAGCGTCTAGAAGAATAAAAAAAAGAAGCCATTTGGGCTTCTTTTTTGTTTTATGGGGTACCGAACTCTTCGTCGCCCCCGTCAAAATCACGTTCTCTTTCACCACCTCTTCTTTTCTTTTGGTTGAACCGGTAGGTAAAAGCCAAATTAAAACTTCTCACACGCCATTGGAACTCGCTATCGCTCTCAAAAAAGGGCGTAACCGTCTCACTTACCCTTTTACGGCTATTGAACACATCGCTGATATTAAATGCGAGTGATGCTTTTTCGTTGAAAAAGTCTTTGCTGAAGGCCAGATCCAACGAGAAGATGCCCTGGTTGCGTGTCTGTGCATTTTCAACAGGGCCGCGGTAGAACATTCGGGTCTGCCAGTCGATTTTGGCGGGCAGGGTTATTTTATTGTTCAGGCGTACAAACCAGCTCAAATTTTCCGCATCAAAGTTCTGCCCATTGAAATCACCCCTGGTGATCAGGTTGAAAATGTTGAAGTTGGCATTAAGGTTCCATTTTCGACTGGGGCGATAGTTAGTGGTCACCTCAAAACCATAGCGGTCATTTCGGGCCAGGTTTACCGGGGTTCTTCTCAAGATACTGACCTGTTCGCCATCAAAAAAGGTATCTTCTCCGGTATCTTCTGTTATAAAGCTGATGACATCGGTTGCCCTTTGAAAATAGACCGAACTGTTCAACGTCACTTTTTCAAAACGTTTCAAATAGCCCAAATCGACCTGATTTGAAAAAGAAGGAGTTAGGGTCGGGTTGCCCTGAAACAGATTGGTCGGGCTTGACCGCGATGGGAACGGATTCAAAAAACGCGATCTTGGCCGACGAATTCTTCGATTGTAGCCAAATTGAAAGCTTTCTTTTTCACTGATCTCGTAGTTGAGGTTTAGGGTAGGAAACAGTCCGTCAAAATTATTCCGGTTAAAATCATTGGTCTCGATTTGGTTGATGATCAACCGGGTGGCCTCGTACCGCAGTCCTGCCAAAAAGGAGAATTTATCGAATTTGGTTCCGAATTGGGTGTACACGGCATTGATGGTCTCCTTATAATCCAATACATTACTAGGGTTGGTAATGCCCAGCTCGTCAACGGTCGGATTGATGAAAACGACATCATAATCGGTTTCGAGTGTATTGAAATCACCGCGGTAGCCCAGTTCAAACTGGCCCGACTTGCCCACGGGCACCACATAATCGGTCTGTAAAAAGAGCCGTTGTTGGTCTTCGGCGGTTCGAACACTTTCACTGTCAAAACCGTTTTGCACGATCAAAGACTCTTCAACTTCGTCGGTAGTCTCGTATTGAAAGGCAAAGGTGAGCTTGTGTTCTGAGTCTCCATTGAACTGCTTATCGAAATTGAATGAATATTGGAAGGTTTTGTCTTCTTCGGTTTCTGGATCGAACCGGAAGCCAGAGCTCCTGTTGCCAGCGGCATCTTCTTGAAAAAAGGTATTGGTCGTTTCACTGCTGTTGTCAGAATCCCTGATGAATATTGATTGTGTGATGGATGCGGTTTGGTTCACATACCATTCTACCCCAAAATTGGCGTTCAGGCCCTTTCGTACCCTGTCAAACTCGCGTTCTTCACGAAGTGAATTGGTAAAATTGCCCGAGGCATCAAAAAAATCGGTATCGTTCAAAGAGTTCCCCGGACGCTCACGATAGTTGTACCCGGTGTTGGTGAAAATGTTGACATCACCTGCCCTAAAATTTAGATTGCCGTTGATGCCGGCAGAATTGGGGTAGCCGATGTTTGAGGTCAGGGCGCCGTTTAAGCCCTGTAACTTGCTTCTTCGCAAAATAATGTTGATGATTCCGCCAGATCCCTCGGCATCGTAGCGCGCAGAAGGTGAAGTGATCACCTCCACTTTCTCAATTGATTCTGCCGGAAGTTGTCGCAAAGCATCTGTGCTGTTCAGACCGGTAATGGCAGAGGGCTTTCCATTAATGAGTATGCGAACGTCGTCGTTGCCACGAAGCTGCACGTTTCCTTCCACATCGACCGATACCGAGGGCACATTGTCGAGTACGTCGCTTACGGTACCACCGCGAACGGTCAGATCTTTGCCCACATTGTATATTTTCTTGTCCAATCGAAGTTCGACCGTGGTACGCTCGGCTATCACCTCAACCTCTTCGAGTTGTGAGACATCAATCGCCAAGGCTATCTGGCCCAGATCGGTGTCAGCACGTAACAATTGTCGTTCTTTTTTAAAAGTTTCATAGGTGAGGTACTCGACTGAGATGTTATACATGCCGGGTCGTGTCTCTACCTCAAATTTTCCGTTTAAATCGGTGATGCCCCCGGTCACAGATTCTGGGTTGCGAACCGGCTCAAGTATAATGGTGGCATACTCAAGGGGCTGCCCTGTGTCTTTATCTACGACCTCACCCGTTACGGTAATGGGTTGGGATTGGCCTCCCTGACCCGAGGGCCGCTGTGAAAATGATAGGGATGAAATAAGAAAAAAGAGCAATAAAATTCTTCTGTACATGCGAATTCCTTGATTGATTACACCCGCCAAATATCGGGGTAGGGGGCGTTAAATAAAACCCAAAATCTGTCAACAACGGTACCGATCAGATCATCGACAGTTTTAAGCGGGTGAAAATTGGTATGAAGTTTTGTGGGAAGTAAACACGGATCGGAAAGTCAATCGGTTTTGTCTTTCCTTTTCTTTTTCTTTTTTCGTTTTTTCTTCAACTGGTTTTTTTGAAGCGCCAGATAGTTTTCATATTTCTCTTCGGGAAGTCCAGCTTTTATCTCGGCATCTTGCAATTTTTGGATTTTTTCAAACTCTTCCTTCATTTTTTTCGGATCCAGCTTCAAAATCTGCAGTTCCATCCGCTTTTGTACATATTTGGTAAGGGTGGTGCGCACCACTGCCTCCTCGAAGGGATCTAGTTCTAGGGCCTCGATTATCTTGGGCATGCGTTCCTCAACATATTCCTCTGCCGTTTTTGCTTCCGGTTCTTTTTGTGGCGTCTGTGCTTGCGGAATGGAGGTTCGGCGGCCATAGCGGTTGCCATAGCCATATTGTGCTTCTAGGCTTGAGGCAAAAAGCAGCAGAAAAACGGCCGTAAATAGTTGTAATGACTTTTTCATTCTAGTGTCGGATTTCAAAATTATCGTTTGGCTTGACCTATCAGGGTTAATTGTTTGTTAAAAAGGCATAATACCAGCAAGTTAAGGGGTTTTAGACAAATCAATCCTCTTTCTGCCCCATCATCATCAGATATGACTTTAAGAATTGGTCTATATTCCCATCCATTACGGCATCTACATTTCCGGTTTCCTCGCCGGTGCGTACATCTTTTACGAGTTTGTAGGGGTGCATCACATAGTTACGTATTTGCGAGCCCCATTCGATCTTCATTTTTGACGATTCTATCTCGGCCCTTGCCTCTTGTTTTTTGCGCAGTTCGATCTCATAGAGTTGCGATTTCAACATTTTCATGGCCGTGGCCCGGTTGTCGTGCTGTGAACGGGAGTCGGAGCAGGAAATCTGAATGCCCGTTGGTTTGTGCACCAATTGCACCTTGGTCTCCACCTTGTTCACGTTTTGGCCACCGGCACCGCTTGAACGTGCGGTGGTGATTTCAATATCTGAAGGGTTGATGTCGATTTCGATGGTGTCATCGACCAACGGATAAACGTATACCGAGGCAAAAGAGGTATGCCGTTTGGCGTTGCTGTCGAAGGGCGAGATGCGTACCAAACGGTGTACGCCGTTTTCCCCTTTCAACCATCCAAAGGCATAATCGCCCTCAATTTCGAGGGTCACCGTTTTAATGCCCGCTACATCGCCTTCTTGATAGTTGAGCTCCCTTACCTTGTAGCCATTTTTTTCTGCCCACATAAGATACATGCGCATTAGCATGGCAGCCCAGTCGCAGCTCTCGGTGCCACCGGCACCGGCCGTGATCTGCAAGATAGCGGTAAGCTCGTCGCCCTCGTCAGAGAGCATGTTCTTGAATTCAAGCTTTTCAACCGCGTCGAGGGCCTTATCGTACTGTTTTTGTACTTCCTCCTCAGAAATCTCGCCCTCTTGCTGAAATTCGAGCAGTACTTCAAGGTCGCCGACCAAGGTTTTGGCCTGGTTGAAATCTTCTATCCATTTTTTCTTCGATTTCAGTGATTTCATATGGGCCTGGGCCGTGACAGGGTCGTCCCAAAAGCCGGGCACAAGGGTTTTCTCTTCCTCGTTTTCTATTTCGATACGTTTGGCATCGATGTCAAAGATACCTCCTTAACGCACCAAGGCGTTCAATAAGATCCTTTTGCTGATCTGTGGTTACCATTCATTAGATTTTGGGCAAATTTAATGTTTCGCTATGTAGGAACAATCCATTTTGTATATTTTTAGGCAACAATTCGAACACTTATGAAAAACGCTCTTTTGCTAAGCGCCCTCTTGTATCTTTTTGTCAACACCGCATGGTCTCAAAGCTTTGATAAGGCCAATGGATTTCAAAAGTTCAATGGCTTTTTAAATTTTTATTATGATGACAAGAATGACAAAATCTACCTTCAGGTAGATGAATTGGAAAAGGAATTCTTGTACGTTTATTCGCTAAGCAGCGGAATAGGAAGTAACGACATAGGTTTGGATAGGGGCCAGTTGGGCAACGAACAGGTCGTTTATTTTAAAAAGGCAGGCCAAAAGCTTTTATTGGTACAGCCCAATATGCGTTTTCGTGCCCTGACCGACAACAAACTTGAAAAAATGTCGGTAGAGCAAGCGTTTGCCAAATCAATTTTGGGCGGTTTTGAAATTTTTGACCAATCAAAAGGCAGCTATCTTATCGATATCTCTGATTTTTTGATGCGCGATGCACACGGGGTGGCCAGACGATTGAAACAGACCGATCAGGGCAATTATAGTTTGGATAAAAAACGCAGCGCATGGAATTTTGACCGCACCAAGGCCTTTCCGAAGAATATTGAGTTCGATGTGTTTCTGACCTTTAAGGGCGAGCCCAAAGGAAGAAACATCCGCTCTGTGACCCCCGACCCGACAGCGGTCACCGTGGCGCAGCACCACTCGTTCATCGAACTGCCCGATGACGGTTTTGAGATGCGTGAATTTGACCCCCGTTGCGGCTCGTACCCCTTTACCTATTATGATTACTCGACCCCTGTACAAGAGCCCATTTTAAAACGATACATACCGCGGCACAGATTACAGAAAAAAAATCCCAATGCCGAGATGAGCGAAGCGGTGGAACCCATTATCTACTATCTCGACAATGGCACCCCCGAACCGGTACGTTCGGCCCTTTTGGAAGGTGGCCGTTGGTGGAACCAAGCCTTTGAGGCCATTGGCTATAAAGATGCCTTTCAGGTAAAGATGTTGCCAGACAATGCAGACCCCATGGATGTGCGCTACAATGTCATCCAATGGGTACACCGTTCTACCCGTGGCTGGAGCTACGGCAGCAGCGTACAAGACCCTAGAACAGGCGAGATCATCAAGGGGCATGTGAGTTTGGGAAGCCTACGTATACGCCAAGACTTTATGATCGCCCAAGCCCTTATGAACAAACCGTTCGCCGAGCGTGATGACAACTACCGACCCATGCTCGAATTGGCTTTGGCGCGCATTCGTCAACTTTCGGCGCATGAAATCGGCCATACCTTGGGCTTTGCCCATAATTTTGCAGCCAGCACCAATGACCGGGCTTCGGTGATGGACTATCCGCACCCACAGTTTACCCTCAAAAATGGCGAAATCGACTTTTCCAACGTGTACGATACGGGCATTGGCGAGTGGGACAAGGTAACGGTGGCCTATGCCTATTCCGATTTTCCGAAGGGGGTCGCTGAAGAACAGGCGCTCAACAATATTTTGGCCAAGGCCCAAAGCGATGGATTGCGGTATATTTCAGATCAAGATGCCCGACCGATAGGGGGTGCCCACGGTCTGGCCCATCTATGGGACAATGGCAAGAACGCCAGTAGAGAATTGGATGCCATTTTGAAGATCAGGGAAACGGCCATCGATAATTTTTCTGTGGACAACATCAGAAGTGGGGAACCGCTGTCGGTACTCGAAGATGTTTTTGTGCCACTGTATTTTTTACATCGTTACCAGACCGAAGCGACGGTGAAGTTGGTTGGCGGCCTTGATTATAACTATGCCGTAAAGGGAGATGGGCAACTGACCGTTAAAACACTCGAAAGAACGACCCAGGAAGAGGCCCTGCAAACCTTGCTGAAGACCTTGGAACCAAAGACCTTGGCAATACCTGAAAGTAAATTATCGCTTTTTCCGCCCCGAAGTATTGGATACCCTAGAACACGTGAATCGTTCAAGGGGAAAACGGGGGTCGCCTTTGATCCCCTGGGTGTGGCCGAAACGGCAGCCCACCAAACCTTGATGTTGTTGTTACACCCGCAGCGGGCCAACCGATTGGTGCAGCAGAAGGCGTTGGACAAGCAGCAGTTGGGCCTGAAAGAAGTGGTTTCAACACTGCTCGATGCAACCATCATGTCAAAAGTGGATGAGGGTTATTTGGGCGAAGTACAGAAATTGGTCAACTGGCAGACCCTGCAAGAGTTGATGCACCTTGCGAGTGCCAAAGAAAGCCACCCACAGGTTACCGAAACCATACTAAATGCCATGACCGACCTCAAAAAGGAGTTGGAAAGTAGAAAAGAGCAGCCCCATGCGGCCCTTTTGCTAAAAGAGGTTGAGAAGTTTATCGGTAACCCAAAGGGATACGAAAGAAAAATAGAGGCGCCTAAAATTCCAGATGGTTCACCGATCGGAATGGATTGTTTTCATTGATTTTGAACGTATGAATCGTCTATAGGGCCAACAATCAAATACTCTGAATGGAAATCAACCTGATCAGCGATACCGTTACCCGACCGACTGAGGGAATGCTCACGGCCATGATGAACGCCAAGGTGGGCGACGATGTGTTTAAAAACGACCCCACGGTCAATGCCCTCGAAGAAAAAGTGGCCGATATGTTCGAGATGGAGGCCGCCCTCTTTTTTCCGAGTGGCACCATGGCCAACCAAACGGCCATAAAGCTACATACAAATCCTGGCGATCAATTGATCTGCGATAAGTTTGCCCATGTCTACAACTATGAGGGAGGGGGCGTCAGCTTCAATAGTGGCGTTTCTTGCAAATTGGTCGATGGGCACAGGGGAATGATGACGGCCGAACAGGTCGAGGCGGCCATAAACCCGCCCGATTTTTACCATAGTCCACTGACCGCACTGGTCTGTATTGAAAATACCACCAACAAAGGGGGGGGTGCTTGCTGGGATTTTAAGGAGTTGCAGCGCATAAAGGCCGTTTGTGAAAAACATGGCCTACACTACCATCTGGACGGTGCCCGAATATGGAATGCCCTTATCGCAAAAGGCGAATCACCCAAGCAATACGGGCAGCTATTCGACACCATTAGCGTTTGCCTGAGCAAGGGGCTTGGTTGTCCGGTAGGTTCTGTTTTGATCGGAAGCAAAGAATTGGTTGACAAAGCCCTGCGTATCCGCAAGATTTTGGGTGGGGGAATGCGGCAGTCGGGCTACTTGGCCGCTGCGGGCATCTATGCCTTGGACCACCACATCGAACGATTGGCTGACGACCACCAAAAAGCCAAGGAAATTGGCGGTATCTTGAAAAATCTTGGTTTTATCAAAAAGGTCGAACCCATTGAAACGAACATCATCATCTTTGAATTGAATCAAGAAACGATTTCAGAAACCGAATTTTTGCAAAGGTTGGCTGAGCAACAGATTTCGATTATCGGCATGGGGCAGGGCAAATTGCGCATTGTTACCCATTTAGACTATACCGATGCCATGCACAAGCGGTTTTTGCAAATCTTGCAGGAATTATAGGGGTTTTAAAGGGTTGAAAGAACGGTTTTTAGGTTTTTGATGCCGTTTTCCAAACCCGCCTCAGAGTCGTACAACTGGCTGTTTCCGACCAATGTTCCGTCTTGTAACCTTACTTTAAAAAAGAACTTGCCATCGTGGTTGGTACGGCGTTCAAAAAGCAAGTGGCTTGCCGTCGTCTTTTTGATTTCCGCAACGGCATTTTTTACATCTTGACCGTTGGCAAAGGGGTTGCTCTTGAGCAAAACACCACCAGATGCCGATTTTATCTGAAATCGGTGTACATCGTCACGGTCTTGAAAAACTTCAATCATCTATTCCGGGTCTTTTTCTAAAGATAAGAAAATCCCGAAAGGGAGCTTACTTGAAAAGCGAATCCATCCCCGGTATATTGGGCATGCCCTCTTTGGCCACTGCCGCAAGCTCGGTTTCGTTTACCTTGGTGGCCTTTTCAATGGCCTTGTTGAGCGTCAATACCAAATAATCTTCGAGCTGGTCCTTATCTTCTAAGAGCGCATCGTCGATTTGGATGGATTTCAATTCTCTGTTGGCCGTCAGCGTTACTTTTAGCAACCCATCAGACGATTGCTCATCGACCATGACCGAGTTCAACCGTTCTTTGGTGGCTTCCACTTTGGCCTGGGTTTCCTTCAGTTTCCCCATCATTCCCATTAAATCTCCGAACATTGTGCTAATAATTAAGGATTGGTGAGCCAAAATTACTAATTTGGCTGAAATCACTGCGAATGAAATCACTTCTTTATCGGATTCCCATTTCCATTTTCTGCCTTATTTTTGTCGCCGCTTGCCACGATTCGAATGAAAAACAAATGGACATAACTCCGCCAAAAGCTTCCAAAAAACCAAAAAAACTTGAGATTCACGGCGATGTTCGCGTCGATGACTATTATTGGCTGAACGAACGCGATAACCCAGAGGTCATTGAGTATTTGAACGCAGAGAACGCTTACTATGAAGCGATGACCGCCCATACCAAAGACTTTCAGGAAACGCTTTTTGAAGAGATGAAGGGCCGTATCAAAGAAGATGATTCGTCGGTGCCCTATAAGTTGAATGGCTATTGGTACCTAACACGCTACGAAACGGGCAAGGAATACCCTATTTATGCCCGAAAAAAAGGAAGTCTGGAAGCCCCTGAGGAAATTTTGTTCGATTGCAATGAAATGGCAGAGGGCCACGAATTTTTCAATCTGAGGGGTATTTCCATCAGTCCGGACAACAAATTGGCCGCTTTTGGGGTCGACACGGTGTCGCGGCGACAGTACCACATCCAAATAAAAAATCTGGAAACGGGCGAGATTCTTCCCGATAAAATAGACAATACCACGGGCAGCTCTACTTGGGCGGCAGACAACAAGACGCTTTTCTATACTAAAAAAGACCCAGTAACGCTTCGGTCTGACCGTATTTATAGGCACACTCTTGGCACGCCTTCAGAGGATGATGAACTGGTATTTAATGAAGAAGACGAGACTTTTTCAACTTTTGTGTACAAGACCAAATCGAGGAAGTATATCGTTATTGGCTCGGTCAGTACCCTGACCTCTGAATACCGCATTTTGCCCGCCGACGACCCCAATGGCAAATTCAAGGTCTTTTCACCACGTGAAAGGGGACTGGAATACAGTATTTCGCATTACAATGGCAATTTCTATGTGTTGACCAACAAAGACAAGGCCACCAATTTCAAGTTGATGAAAGTAGGGGAGCAGCATACTTCGCATGAGAATTGGCAAGAATTCATTCCACATCGCGATAATGTTTTGTTGGAGGATATTGAGATCTTCAAAAATTATTATGTGCTCTCAGAACGTGAAAATGGGCTGAACAAGATGAAAATTGTCAAGTGGGACGGTTCAGAAGACTATTACTTGCCCATTGAAAGCGAGACCTATGTGATGGGGCCCACCACCAATCTGGATTTTGACACCGACAAACTGCGGTATTTCTACAATGCCATGACTTCGCCCTACGCCATCATCGAATTCGATATGGCTACCAAAGAGCAGACCATTTTAAAGGAACAAGAGGTCTTGGGCGGCACGTTCGATAAAGAAAATTACCGCTCAGAACGTGTTTGGGCCACGGCCCATGATGGGGTAAAAGTGCCCATTTCACTGGTGTACCATAAAGACACCCCATTGGACGGCAGCAGCCCGTTGTTACAATATGCGTACGGTTCCTATGGCAGTACGGTCGACCCCTATTTTTCATCGGTTCGGCTCAGTTTGCTGGATCGTGGCTTTATCTATGCCATTGCCCATGTTCGGGGCGGCGAATACCTGGGCAGGCCGTGGTATGAAGACGGCAAGTTGCTGACCAAGAAAAATACCTTTACCGATTTTGTGGATTGTTCAAAATACCTGATTGCCCAAAAGTACACGAGTGCCGAGCACCTCTATGCCATGGGCGGTTCTGCGGGCGGACTGTTGATGGGTGCGGTGGTCAATATGGCACCCGAGCTGTACAATGGGGTGATCGCTGCAGTGCCCTTTGTAGATGTGGTCACCACCATGTTGGACGATTCCATTCCGCTAACAACGGGCGAATTCGACGAATGGGGCAACCCGAAAGAAAAAGAATACTACGATTACATGCTTTCATATTCGCCTTATGACCAAGTTGAGGCCAAAGACTATCCGAACATGTACGTTTCCACCGGCTTGCACGATTCGCAGGTGCAGTATTGGGAGCCTGCCAAGTGGGTGGCCAAGTTACGGGACATGAAAACCGATAGCAATCTATTGTTTTTAGACACGAATATGGATGCTGGACATGGCGGGGCTTCCGGAAGGTTTGAGGCCCTTAAGGAGACGGCTAAGGAGTATGCATTTCTGTTGGATTTGGAAGGGAAAATCCCAAAAAAATAAAATTTGCTATTTTTGCCACGGAATAAACGGAATAATTGGTATGCAATTACCGTTATCCTTACCTAACAAATGATATGGAAAACAATATCAAGGCCTACAACAACATTCTTGAGCTTGTAGGTAAAACCCCCCTGATAAAACTCAATAGAATCGCCGAATCGCTCACCGGAAATTTCTATGCCAAGGTAGAGGCATTCAATCCCGGGCATTCGTCAAAAGACCGAATTGCGGTCTATATCATCGAAGAGGCAGAGCGAAGGGGAATCCTGAAAAAAGGTAGTACGGTCATTGAAACGACCTCAGGCAATACAGGCTTTAGCTTGGCAATGGCCTGCATCGTCAAGGGGTATAAATGTATCTTGGCCGTTAGTTCAAAATCTTCAAAAGACAAGATTGACATGCTGCGCTCAATGGGGGCCACTGTATATGTGTGCCCTGCCCATGTTAGCGCCGACGACCCGCGGTCGTATTACCAAGTGGCCAAGCGACTGCACGAAGAGACCAAAGACTCCATTTACATAAACCAGTACTTCAATGAATTGAATATTGAAGCACACTACAAGACCACGGGTCCTGAGATTTGGGAGCAAACAGGTGGGCAAATCACCCATTTGGTGGCTTGTAGCGGTACAGGAGGTACTATTTCAGGCATTGCCCGTTATTTGAAGGAAAAGAACCCAGCTATCAGAATTCTGGGTGTCGACGCTTATGGTTCGGTATTGCAGAAATACCATGAAACTGGTGAATTTGACCACAACGAAATATATCCGTATCGAATAGAGGGTCTTGGCAAGAATCTGATCCCATCGGCCACTGATTTCAACAGCATTGACCGCTATATTAAGGTTTCAGATGCCGACAGTGCCCATATGACCCGTAAGTTGGCCCATGCAGAAGGCCTTTTCTTGGGATATACCAGCGGTGCGGCCATGCAGGCCTTGGTACAATTGAACACCGAAGGCGAGTTTGACAAAGACAGTGTGGTGGTCGTGGTGTTTCCCGACCATGGTTCGCGCTACATGAGCAAGGTCTACAGCAACGAATGGATGGAAAACCAAGGGTTTTTCGATACCGAAAGTGTTGAAGAGGCCCCAAAAATCCAATTTATAAAATAACTGACTCAATATCTATAAATGGAAAAGCAACAGGTAACGCTGTTGCTTTTTTTATGCTTATTTTGATTGGAAATGCTTATCAAAATTGCCTACTTTTGCAGTTAAATCAATTCAAGGTAGATGAAGGATTTATTTGATAGAATCATTGAAAACAAGGGGCCGTTGGGCAAATGGGCCTCGCAGGCCGAAGGGTATTTTGTGTTCCCCAAATTAGAGGGCCCCATATCAAATAGAATGAAATTTCAAGGCAAGGAAGTAATCACTTGGAGCATCAATGATTACCTCGGCCTTGCCAATCTGCCGGAGATCAAGAAAGTTGATTCTGAGGCCGCGCTCGAGCACGGTGCCGCCTATCCAATGGGGGCCCGTATGATGAGCGGCCATACCGATTATCATGAAAAACTGGAGAAAGAACTGGCCGCTTTCGTCAAGAAAGAAGCAGCGTACCTGCTGAATTTTGGGTACCAAGGCTTTATGTCGGTCATTGATTCGTTGGTCACCAAAGACGACATCATCGTTTACGATGTTGACTCCCATGCCTGTATCATCGATGGGGTGCGCCTACATATGGGTAAACGCTTCACCTTTAAACACAATGATGTGGAGAGTTTGGAGAAAAACCTTGAAAGGGCTACCAAGATGGCCGAACAAAATGGTGGCGGCATTTTGGTAATTTCCGAGGGGGTTTTTGGAATGCGTGGCGAACAGGGCATCTTAAAAGAGATTGTTGCCCTTAAGAAAAAATATAAGTTCCGATTATTGGTAGATGATGCGCATGGTTTTGGCACATTGGGCAAAACAGGTGCCGGTACGGGTGAAGAGCAGGGTGTACAAGATGATATTGATGTTTATTTGGCCACTTTTGCCAAATCGATGGCCGGTATCGGTGCATTTGTAGCTGCAGATAAAGAAATCATCGATTATTTGAAATACAATATGCGTTCCCAAATGTTCGCCAAATCGTTGCCGATGATCTTTGTTAAGGGTGCCTTGAAACGATTGGAAATGTTGCGCACGATGCCTGAGCTCAAGGCCAAGCTGTGGGAAAACGTGAACGCCTTGCAAAACGGACTCAAAGAGCGCGGGTTCGATATCGGTACCACTTCGAGCTGTGTTACACCCGTGTATCTGAGTGGAAGTATTCCAGAGGCGATGGCCTTGGTAAAAGATCTTCGAGAAAATTATGGAATATTCTGTAGTATAGTGGTTTACCCTGTTATACCTAAAGGAATGATTCTACTTCGATTGATACCCACGGCCACCCATACCATGGACGATATCAACGAAACTCTTGATGCCTTTTCAGCTATTCGAGAGCGACTTCAGAACGGTACCTATAAGCGGCTTTCCGCTGCCGTGGCTGCCGCCATGGGAGAGTGACATGCAGAATTCAAATTTCAATTTCCAACCCCTAATTTAAGATTTAAGGCTTCCCGCCCTGGTCAGGGAGGGGTGGTTCAGCGAAGCGGAAGCGGGGTGGGTGGCGCGGTTTTGAAAATTTTGTCCTTGGGCAAGCAACCCAACCCCCCTTTTTTACCATGTTGTCGAACTAAGCAAAAAGGCATCCTAAACAAACTGATTTTGGGATTCTTCCCTACGCTCAGAATGACAAAAAAGTTACCTGAAATATTTTCCCAAAATTCGCAACACCGAACTCCGATACGAACTTCCAAACAGGTTCAGATGTACCAATAGATAGTACAACTGATAGATATCATTGCAATCTTTTTGGTTTTCATGGGGAGAAATAATTTCGTGATAGGCCCTATAGAAAGCATTGCCAAACCCACCAAAGAGGCGGCTCATCGCCAAGTCAACCTCTGAATGGCCCACATACACGGCCGGGTCAATCAAGTAGGGTATGCCATCGGTGGAAATCAAGTAATTGCCGCCCCAAAGGTCGCCGTGGAGTAGGGATGGGCGTACTTCCCCAAAGAAATATTGGCACACGTCGCGCATTTTTGTGGCGGGGGGAATCTGCTGTTTCGACAACAATTCTTGTCTCATGGCCATTTCTAGCTGCGGTAGCAAGCGTTCTTCGACATAAAACGTGGCCCAATCAATGTGCTGCCTATTACTTTGGGGCAAACTGCCGATAAAATTGTCATGGTCGTTGCCAAATCTTGTGGCTGTCCAGGCCAAATGTAGCTGTGCCAACTGATATCCCAAACGTTCAAAATCCTGCTCTGACGGCCGTTTGCTTTCAACATGCTCCATTACCAAATAGGAAACATCCCCAAGGTGACCAATTTTAAAAATGATGGGAACTTTTATGGTATTGGTGGCCGCCAATTGTTGCAAACCCTTGGTTTCGGCCTCGTACATGGCCGAGGCGCTTGAATCGTTTGACCTTTTAACAAAATACCGTTCATTGGCGGTCGTAACCATGTGGGCATTTGAGATGTCGCCACCTGAAACCGCACTTATCGTTTTTACGGGCTCGCCCAAAATGGTTTCTAAGTGTTGCTTTAATAAAGAAGACAAGGCTAATTTGGTTTTTGTTGGGGAGTAACAGCACAGCTCTGGGCTGACAAGGTCATTAATAATCTTTTAACTGTATGAACGTTAATATTAATTTTTTAAAAATTCTTCAAGATCAATATCTTCTGAGTAAGAATATTTTTCTATAAAATTTCCATTTTGGTCAAGCAAGAGAGTTGAAGGAAAACGTGTTATGCCATATTTTTCTATAAAGTTTTGTCCGTTGGCAACCAATTCAAAATTGGAATTCTTAAGGTCGAAACCTTTTCGAACTTCATTTTTATTACATTGGAATACAATTATGGATTTAACACTTTTCTTGTTTGCAAGAGCATTTATTTTTTCGTCGAGTTTTTGAATTTCATGCTTTTTAAATCTGAAATCATTTGCACAAAGTTCAAATCTTAAAATTACAAGTTTCCCTTTTAGTTCTTTAAGATCAATTTTTGTTTGGTCGATTGTTGTCATTTTAAAGTTTGGGAAATTTCCTTTTTCAATCAATTCATTTCGGGCATTGGGAGTGTTATTTGCAACTTGATTTTTGGGATCATAAAAATATCGAACAACATTACCATGCTCATCAATTTCCTTTTCCAAATACAAATTTGGATTTTTCCTTATCAATTCACTAAATGTTCTTTTTGTAATTTTGCGCCCAGTATCTTTGTAAAATACCTTGTCAACATCAAAATTTTGATCGATTTCAGTTATGGAGTAGTGGAAACCAAATTGCTTATCCTGCCCATAAGTTAGGTTACCCAAAATCACTATGCCAACAATAACAAGAATTTTCACTTTGCTCAACATTTTATTTTTGTTTGTAAAGGTAGTGCCCAAATCCAGATAGACTGAAATCAATATTTATTAAAGCGATAAAAGTATTGCAATGAATATCCAAAATCCCAATAAACGCTTGCTGACAGCAAAATTTAAAAAGTCACATGCCCTGTCCTATTTCATAGGCTTTATTTAACCCTACAAATCCTTCCTGAATGTCCAGCGCTTTTTATGGGTCACGGGGTTAAAATGCTTCCAGAGCTGGCGAATGGCGATGTTGTCTTCCAATTCGGGGGTGCGGATACAGTTGACAATTCCTTTTTCCGTAAAAGTGTGGTAGTATTCATTAAAGATGATGGCGGTAACCCCCTTGCTCTGGTATTCGGGATGTATCCCTATCAGATAGAAAATAACGTCTTTACTATGTTTTTTGGCTTTTAACAAATGAAAGACGCCAAACGGAAAGAGCTTGCCATTTGCCTTTTGAAGGGCCTTTGAAAAAGAGGGCATTACAATGGCAAAGGCTACCAGGTTATCGCTTTCATCGACCACGAATTTTATATACTCTGGGTTGATAAAGCTGATGTATTTTTTTTTGAAATATTCTTTTTGGATATCGGTGATCTTTACAAAAGACGACAATTTGGCGTAGGAGGCATTGAACAGATCGAACATCTTATCTACCCAGGGCATAATGTCCTCACTTTTGGTAAAGTTCAGCGGTCGTAGTTTGTAGCGGCGTTTTACCAGTTCGTTGGCCTTTGAGAACAGACTGGGGTGGGCGGCAGAAAACAAAAATTTATTTTCTAGGTACCCTTTTTCCTTTACCATGCCGTACGCCTCGTAGTGTGATCGATAATAAGGATGGTTGTACCAAGTGATCATGGTGCCGATATGGTCAAACCCCTCAATCAGCACCCCAACTTTGTCGAGGTTTGAAAAACCTACGGGCCCTTCCATATATTCAAGGTTGTTGGCTTTTCCTATTTCTGCCACCTTGTCGAGCAGTACTTTCGAAACAGCTTTGTCATCCACAAAATCAAACCAGCCGAAGCGCATTTTTTTGAGTCCTTGTTCGTTTACCTCAAGCCAGTTGATGATGGCGGCCACACGGCCCACTATCTTACCATCTTTGTAGGCCAAGAAAAACCAGGCATCGGCATCTTTAAAGACGGGGTTTTTGTTCTTGTCAAATGAATCGAGCTCATCTTTGATAATGGGCGGAACCCAATAGGGATTGCCCTTGTAGAGCAAAAAGGGAAATTTGACAAACTGTTTGAGTTCAAACTTGGTGGTGGCTTCTTTAAGTGTAATCATGCAACAAAAGTTGGCTTAAAATTAAGCAAATATCCATATTTATTATTACCGCTCGCCAATGTTATAAAAAGACTCTTCATCTTTTTGAAAATTTTATACTACAAATATTTGTCAGATTTTTTTTGATAGATTTAACAAATAATTTGTAAGAATATAAAAAAAACTGGCGTGAAAAATCCTCTGCCGAATTAATTCACAAAAACCGCGAAGTAAATGTTAATTAAAAACCAGTGGCCTATGAAATAGTACCAATGAAACGACAGAGGATCGATTTATAAAGATAAGTCACCTCACCGACAATTTAAAGGTTTATTTAGGAATAGTTGATTATATGAATTCTGATAAATCTTTTGCTGAAAAAGTCTTGAAACGATTCAAGTGGGCGGAAACCGAAAAGCCTTTAGAATAGAGTAGGAAAATTAGCAATACATAGCATGAAATTAGTTTTGTTGTCATTTAGTTTATTAACAATTCTGGCTTTCAGAGCATGTGATGATACCCCACCAAGTGGAGGAGTTGGTCCATGTGACTGGAGTGAAGAATCAGATTTTATTGTAAATAATATCCAATTAAAGGCCCCATCGGGCATGAGTAATTATTATTATGGGGCTATTCCCTCAGATAGGGTTATCAGGAATCTCCAACAACCCCTATGGAAAGGAGATTTTTGGTCAAATACTAACAAGGCATATATTTCAGGCCAATTGGTGGCAGATGGCACTTATTGCACAGGACAAATTTCTTATGAATATCCTGAAGGGAGTTCCGAGATAGGGTTAAACTTTTTAACTGTTCTAGTTCCTGCAAATGATTTTTTAGGATCGGCCACCATCCATATTAGATCTGATGATTACAAAAAATCCTCCGACCCGCAGACTGCTCAGTATATTCTCTGGCAAGGTTCAGGGAATGACCCAGAATTCGACGGAGTCGACGGCAATATCTTAGGGTCGAGGAAGGAGTATAGACCCTCTACTGGAAGATTGCCAATTCAAGGTGTAGATTGTTATTATTTAAATGGAACGCGCATTTGTCCTTAAAAAACCAAAAATGAAGAAAATTAGTATTATTTCAACAATTTTTTTTATTAAGCATTATTATAATTTCGTGTGAAAATGAACCAAAGCCGGATTTGGACGAAATCTCTGATGATTCAAGCCAAAAAGTTTCGAAAGTAGTCATTCCTAAAACAAACTTTCTATCAAATTCCTCTAATGTATATCAAAATTTAGTTGTAAGAACTGAGAAGACGGTTGGATTAAGTGCGCTAAAGCCAAATGCTCTTACTCAACAAAATACAGTTCTAAAGACGAATTTTGAGCCCAACAACTTTGAAATTCTAATCAATGACAAAGAAATATCGATTAGTGGTAATTCAAAAACAATAGAAAGTCTGGAAAATGAGATATTTGGCTCAAATGTGAGCCTACAACTAAATGGCCGAGGGCAAAATAAAGGAAAAAGTGTGAAAAGTGGTAAGATATATATTCCTTTGAAAATATCTATCACTAACCCTAGGATTGAGACGGAGAAGGACTTATTCCCCTACTGTTATTATGAAGACTTCATTTTAGAATGGAATGCAGACCCTAATAATGAAGAGGGCCTTCTTGTTATTGCGCAGTATACGGGTAAGACTGCGGTACCCGATTATGCAAATGAATCTCCGGTAACAAACACAGATTTCATTGAAAATGATTCAGGTAGAGCTGTTTTGAAAAACGAGTTATTCGATGGCATGCCAAACACCGCCATTGTCAATATCATCTTGTTAAGAGGTAATGTGCAGATTTTTGAAGAGGACGGAGAAATACATAAATTTTATGCAGAATCTCATGAGATTCTACCTATTATTTTAATTAAAGATTTAGATATTTTGGAATAAAATTTGATAGTTGGCTTATACCCCGCATTTGATTTCAGATGCGGGGTAAATCTTTAAAATGCGTTTATTACTATACATTTTTGCTTTTGCATTGATTTCAACCTGTCAAGCTCAAAAGAGTGATTTTCAAGCGGCAACACATAACATAATAGTTGCCAATGGTATTGTTGGAGGTATAGGTTCATTGATTAATAAGAAAAAGGATGAAAGAACATTACCTGTATTTATCAAAGGATTTACACAAGGAGCACTAGGAGGTTATTTGAATTTTGAGAGTAAAAAGTTGGTTAGAAAATTCGGTGATTCAGGTAATTATAAATATTTATGGCCGAGTAAACTGATCAATGCCGCGGCCAATTCCATTACTCTAAACGCTGCAAGCAATAGAAATTTTTGGGAAAGATGGGTCTTGAATATAGGATTCAACCATTTTGAGTTCGATACCAAGAAAGATGTAAAATTCAGATACAGAATTATGCCATTTGCGCTCGCTAATTTTAGTTATGGTTTTACACAAGGCCGTCTTGAGATAGGGAAAACATTTTTAAGCGGTAATTTTATTTTTAGCACATCAACAAAAAATGATGTATATGATGGAAGAGCAATTGCAAACAATTTGATTTATAAGAGAGGCCTTGGAGATAGAGAACAAATTGTAATAGCCCATGAAACGATTCATGTATTTCAATACGAGGGGTATTTTTGGTTTAATAATTTTTTTCAGAATAGCCCCCTTTTTGAGAGCAGAACTTTTTACATTGACTACAATTATATTTTATTAAGAGCACTCCATGACTCACAAAAACTATTTGGAGTACCTTATTCAGACCGATTTTATGAAAAAGAGGCCTTTTATTTCCAAAAAACACCTCTGAAAATAACTCGATCAAAAATTCTTTTCAATGTTAAAAAACAGTAACCCAAAAATTTAAGAACTATGGCAAACCTCAAATGGTATATTTTCTTCATCTTTCTGGCAATGATCCATGCAGGATGTGAAAATGATGAATTAAATCCAAGTGATAGAGGGTTGATTATCGGAGAATGGGAGGGTTATTCCTTGACATTGGTCTTCGAAGACGGAAGTAGCGAAGCATGGCAAGGTAATCCGTGTTCAGGCTATATTTTGAATTTTTTTGAGGATGGCCGAGTCCGATGGGTAGATTTTATAGAAGATACTCCCAATTCATGTGTGGAAAATCCAATAACCGAGCCTTTTGGTGAATGGGAAAGAATTTCAAATGGCAAGTATGTTTTTAACTTGAAAAATTCTCAAAACGGTTCAGATATCATAATCGCTCCTCAGCTGGTTCAATTTGAAAATAACGAGGCTGAAACCATGAAGATTCAATTTAGTGAATTGCCCGAAAACGCACCTGTAAATGCTGAGTACTATTTCTTGACTTTATTTAAGCGGTAAGCGATTTAAAACAAATAGTTTTGAAATATCAATATCCAGAACGGTTAAAAGTGCAGCAGAAAAGCGGGGCCGTCAAAACTTAGAAGTCTAGTTTGTCCTTTTTCTTTCTTTTGCCCCTTTTCCGCTTTTTCATGGCCTTACGGCTGATCTTGTTGCCTGTATTCTGCTGGTCGACAGGTTTCATCTCATCTTTATGAAAATCCAGCCGGTACGAGAACCCGGTGGAAATGAAAATACGGGAGGGCGTGCTTTTAAAACTGGCCCCCAAGTTGATGTCGGCCTGAAAATTCGGGCTAAAAAGGTGTGCGACCCCTGTTCGCAACAACAGGTCTGAATATCGGTCGCTATCTATGCCCTGATGTTCCACAAAAGCACTCCATTTGGGATTTCTAAAGGCATACGACAGCGAAACCAGATAGCTCAACTCTGGGTCATCGGACGAGATACGGTCATAGGCAATGTTCGATATCAACACCATTCTAGGTGTTAGACGACTTTGTGTGGCCACCATACCACGGTATGAAATGGTGGGGTCTTCGGGGTAGAACGGATTGTCGCCCAAATTGAAGGTGGCCCCACCATAAAGCGACACTGACGGTATCAAATTCTTTAGTTGAAAGAGATTGTTGGCCCGCCAGCTGTACAAATTGGGCTTGTTGCGCTCAGGGTCTTTGTAACGATCGTATATCAAATATTTGATTCCCAATCGGTTTCTTGAAAAATCGGTCCGCTTTTCGCTGAACCCAAAATTGTTGAACGTAATGTTTTGGTTGATAAAGGTACCTTCGTAATTGATTTCCAATTGCTCGACGAGCAGTCCGTATCGCAAAGAAAGGTCTGCTCCCAAAATATTCGATTCGGTGCTAAGGTCGGCATGGTCTTGCTGTTCGTAGAGCATTCCAAATTCTGCCTGCACCACGTTTTTCCCTACCGCATAGGCACTTACCGAGAGTCCGGGCCGGTTTGAGTTGATCACATCGGTGTATTGCCCCAAGGCCGCAAAGGGAAGCAAAAGGGTACAGAAAAGAATTTTTTTCAATGATGAAAGGTCCATACAACCTGTTTTAATACTATTTTATGAAACTTTGTGGCCAAAAAAAGGACCAACAATGTAATTTTGAATTTATAGTGAACACCTATGGCTTTACTGAAAACGATATTAGTACTCATATTAGTATACTATACACTGAAATTGCTGTGGCGGTTATTGGCCCCAAAACTCTTTGGGTATGCCGTTAAAAAGGCTGAGGAACGATTTGGGCAACAGTTCGGCACGTTCGACGATTATTCAGATCCGAAACAGAAAGAGGGCGAGACCACCATTTCAAAGCGGCCCAACCCCAAGGCCAATCCCTCAAAAAAAGTTGGAGAATATATAGATTTTGAAGAAATTGAGTGATCTTTAGGCACTCAAAACCGGTCTATGAAGCTTTCTGCCAAGGCAATTTTCACCCATCTTATCGTAATTGTATTGTTTGTGCTGGCCTCAACGGTGTATTTTTACCCCGTATTGCAGGGCAAGGCCATTTTTCAATCAGACATTGCCCAGTACAAGGGCATGGCCAAAGAGCGCGATGACTTTAAGAAGAACACTGGCATAGAGTCGTATTGGACGAACAGTGCCTTCGGGGGCATGCCCACTTACCAATTGGGGGCCAATTATCCGCACGACTTCGTAAAGAAACTCGATAGGCTCATCCGTTTTCTTCCCCGGCCAGCCGATTACCTGTTTTTGTACCTGCTGGGGTTTTATGTGTTGATGCTCTGTATGAAGGCAAAATGGCGATGGGCGGTTTTGGGTGCCCTGGCCTTTGGTTTTTCGACCTATCTCATCATTATCTTGGGGGTGGGCCACAATGCAAAGGCACATGCCCTTGGCTACATTCCCTTTTTGTTGGGCGGAATTATCCTGGTCTTCCGAAAGAAATACATCTTGGGGTTTTTGCTGACCGCTTTGGCGATGGCCCTTGAAATCAGTGCCAACCATTACCAGATGACCTATTATTTTATGCTCTTGGTATTGGTTATGGGGGCCGTCTATCTTATCTATGCCATCAAGGAAAAAGAACTGAAACACTTTTTTGTTTCCGTTGGAATTTTAGTGGGCGCCGTTGTTTTGGGCGTTGCCACCAATGCCACGGCACTCATGGCCACCAAAGAATATGCCGATTGGAGCACACGGGGCAAATCGGAGCTTACCATCAACCCCGACGGTAGCCCGAAAGAAGTAAAAGACGGCCTTGACAAAGAATACATTACCCAATACAGTTACGGCATTTTAGAGTCGCTCAATCTTTTTGTGCCCCGGTTGTTCGGCGGTTCGAACAGCGAAAATCTGGGAAAAGACTCAAAGGCCTATGCCTTTTTGACCGAACAAGGGCTGCCGCCCTCACGTGCCCTTGAATTTACGGGCGGCCTACCGCTTTATTGGGGCAAACAGCCCATCGTGGCGGCCCCGGCCTATGTGGGGGCTGTGGTCTTCTTTTTGTTCGTGCTGGGGCTTTTTTTGGTTAAAGCAAAGCACAAGTGGTGGCTCGTGGCAGGTGTGCTGCTGTCTCTGCTGCTTTCATGGGGAAAGAACTTTCCTGCGTTGACCACTTTCATGATCGATTATTTTCCACTTTATAACAAATTCAGGGCGGTATCATCGGTACAGGTAGTGTTGGAGCTTTGTATCCCCGTTCTTGGAATCTTGGGATTGATGCAGCTCGCCAAAAAGAAGGTGAAGACCACAGAAAAAATGCGGGCCCTAAAATGGAGCACCTTCATTACCGTCGGGCTATGCGTTGCCATTTTTTTGATGAAGGGGTTCTTCGACTTTGAAGGACTGAACGATGACAGCTATCGACGCTATTTTGGTGATGAGCTGATGGCCATGGTACAAAGTGACCGCGAGGCTGTGTATGTGAACGATACCCTGCGAACATTGATTTTTGTACTGCTGACCGCATTGGCGTTGTGGTTTTTTATCAAAGACAAAATTAACAAGAATATCTTGGCATTAGCGTTGGGCGCACTTTTATTGATTGATTTGGTCGGTGTAAACCTGCGTTATGTGAACGCCGATGATTTTGTGCGACAAAGGGTGGTCAACAATCCGTTTCAACCCTCTGAGGCTGATAAGCAAATTATGCAAGACCCCGGTGTTTTCAGGGTCTTTGACCCCAACGAAGGGTTGAACGGTGCGCGCACCTCGTTTTTTCACCACTCGATAGGCGGCTACCATGCGGCCAAGCCCAGGGCCATGCAAGACCTGTTTGAGTTTCATATCTACAAAAACAATTTACAGGTGCTCAATATGCTGAATGTGAAGTATATAATGCAGCAAGATGAAGAGGGCAGAACCTATGCAGCCCTAAACGAAAACGCGAATGGCAATGCATGGTTCGTCGAGAACATCAAAGCGGTCAAATCACCTGATGAGGCAATCCAGGCGCTGGGCGATATCGACACCAAGAAAACTGCCGTGGTGAATACCCAAAAATATCCGAGGCTGGTCAAGACAAGTTATGGGGTGGATTCCACGGCCACCATTCAACTTATCGATTACCGGCCCGATTACCTGAAGTACCGTTCGAGCAACCCCAACGAGGGCTTTGCCGTATTCTCTGAAATGTTTTACCCCCATGGATGGAATGCCTATTTGGACGGAAAGCCCACCGAGCATTATCGTGTCAATTATGCCCTGAGGGGTATGAAGGTACCTGCCGGTAAGCACATAATCGAGTTCAAATTTGAGCCCGAAGTTGTCAAAAAAGGGAGCCAAATAGCACTGGGAAGCAATATTGCTCTCGGAATTTTGTTGTTGGGTGGATTGGCTTACCTCTTTTGGCCTGGAAGACAAAAAACGGAAACGTGATGCAGAAGGTACTGATCATCACGTATTATTGGCCACCGGCAGGTGGGCCAGGGGTGCAGCGATGGTTGAAATTTGTAAAATACCTTCCCGAGTTTGGTTTTGAACCTTGGGTATATGTTCCTGAAAATCCCCATTACCCCCTGATGGATGGGTCGTTGGTGAAAGAGATTCCAAAAACCGTAAAAGTCTTGAAACACCCAATCAAAGAACCCTATCGATGGGCCGCTATTTTCTCAAAAAAAAAGACAAAGACAATCAGTTCGGGCATCCTTCCGAAAGGAAAAAAACAATCCATTCTTGAAAAAATAATGTTGTGGATCCGTGGCAATCTGTTTATACCCGATGCGCGAAAGGCATGGGTAAAGCCATCCGTTCACTACCTCTCTGAAATTCTGGCCACAGAAAACATCAAAACCATCATTACTTCGGGTCCGCCGCATAGCCTTCATTTGATAGGGATGGGCTTGAAAGCACGGCAACCAGATTTGCAATGGATCACCGATTTTCGTGACCCGTGGACATCCATCGGTTACCATAAAAAGTTGCGACTTACAAAATCTTCGCAACGCAAGCACAAACGTTTGGAAAGTAGGGTGCTCAACAAGGCCGATAAAGTTGTCGTCACCAGCAACACCACAAAACGTGAGTTTGAAAAATTGACCAAAAAGCCCATAAAAGTCATCACCAATGGCTATGATGACGGTGATGCGCGCGTGAGGTTAGATTCAAAATTCACCCTTTCGCATATCGGTTCGTTGTTGACAGACCGCAACCCAGAAGTATTGTGGAAGGTATTGTCAACACTGATAGAAGAAGAACAAGACTTTGCCGAGCACTTGAAAATTCAATTGGGGGGTGCCGTAAGTGGGCAGGTATTACAATCTTTTCGAGAACATGGCCTCGAAAATTTTGTGGAACTATTGGGCTACGTGCCGCACGAAAAAGTCCAAAGTTTGCAACAATCGGCACAGGTATTGTTGTTGTTGGAAATCGATTCAGAAGAAACCAAGGGCATCATTCCGGGGAAAGTGTTCGAATACCTAAGGGCCAAACGCCCGATTTTGGCCATCGGCCCAGCAAATTGGGAAGGGGGACAGCTCGTCAGAGAGACCCAATCGGGCATCTATAGCACACCAAAAGATGCCGAAGCATTAAAAGAAGTACTTTTGAAATGGTTTAATGCCTACAAAACCGGTGGGCTGGATATTCAGTCGAAGGGAATCGAAAAATACCACCGGCGGGCGCTCACTGAGCAACTGGCCAAGTTTATTGTATGGGAATCGTCTTAAGGCAATCGTTTGCAAACACCATAATCACCTATATCGGCTTTGGGGTAGGGGCGGTGAACATTCTCTTTTTATATACCAAGATACTGCCGGCCCAATATTTCGGACTGGTGACCCTTATTTTGGCCACGGGCGCCATTTTGATGCCCTTGATGGCTTTTGGGGTCCACAACACGATGGTAAAATACTTCAATGCGCACCGCAATGGCGAAAAAGATGGTTTTTTGAGCTTGATGATGCTCGCACCATTGTTGACCATTGTGCCCCTGGCGGTGCTGACCTTGTTCTTTTATGAGCCGATTGCAGGACTTTTGGGTGCCAAGAACCCCATTGTAAAAGACTACATCTGGTACATTTTTTTAGTGGGTCTGGCCATGGCCTATTTTGAGGTGTTCTATGCCTATAGCAAGGTGCACCTGAAATCGGTGTTCGGCAATTTCATGAAAGAGGTCTTTGTGCGTTTGGGGGTCACAATATTGTTGGTGTGCTTTTCTTTGGAATGGATAGACCTTGGTTTTTTTCTAAAGGCACTGGTAGCACTGTATCTGTTACGTACGGTGGTCATGAAAATATATGCGTATACGCTTTACCTGCCCAAGTTGAGCTTTCATTTTCCAAAGGAAACCAAAGAGATACTCACCTATAGCATTCTAATTATTTTGGGTGGCTCCGCCGCGCTTATCCTCCTTGAAATCGATAAGGTGATGATCAACCAGTTCATCGCCATCGAGAATGTGGCCTATTACAGCGTGGCCGTCTTTATCGCCACAGTCATTATCGTGCCCTCAAGGGCCATGCACCAAATCACGTATCCCTTGACCTCAGAACTGTTGGGTGCCCAAAACCATGAAGGTCTCAAGGCCTTGTACCAAAAAACATCGTTGACCCTTTTTATCGCTTCCGGATTGTTGTTTTTGCTCATCGTACTGAATCTCAATGACCTGTATTTGCTGGTTCCTGAAGAATACCGTGGGGGCTTTTACATAGTTTTCTTGATCGGTTTGGCAAAAGTGATGGATTCCCTCTTGGGAAACAACAATGCCATACTCTACAATTCTAAATACTACAGAACAGTGCTCGTCTTTGGGGTGGGCCTTGCCTTGTTGACCATTTTATTGAACTGGTTGTTGATTCCCCCAATGGGCATCGCAGGGGCCGCACTTGCCAGTTTCACAGCTATTTTTATTTTTAATGCGTTGAAAGTCTGGTACGTATACTCAAAATTTGGGATGTTACCGTTTACAAAGGGTACGTTAAAGGTCTTCTTGACATTGTTGTTGCTTGCATTTTTGTTCAGTTACCTACAATTTCCTTTTCACCCCGTTGCCAACATTGGCCTCAAATCACTTTTGATAGGGGCCATGTATGGGGGCATTTTGTACCGCTTTGATATTTCTGAGGATGTAACCGGATTCATTAAAAAGTTTTTGGGGAAGAAATAAATATTTTATTCTGTATTTGTCATTCTGAGTTCCGATTCCCGATAGCTATCGGGACGGGACGAAGAATCTCACAAAAGTATCATTTGATGTTGAAGAGCCCTTCGATTATGAAAACCTTCGCTTGGCCCAGGGTCGGTTCAACTCTAGAAACAAACTTATTTGCCCAATAAGATTTCGACGTTTCTGGGACTGGTCTACCATTTCATTTTGAATTTACTGGTCGTTTTCAAAAATGTGGTTTTACCAAGAAAAACCCCACAGCAGACGGATCCGCTACGGGGTTCAAACAACTAACCAACCTAAAAACTTCGTGTAACCCTGCTTCATAAACAGGACATGCTCTTATTTGTGATTCCGGGCGCTTCTCGTTCTCGAGCTTGCACTACTTCTTCGTGAAGTAGGTGCACTGCGTTTGGCAGAACTTTTTCGAGACGATGAGGCACTTCGCTGTACCGTTTTTCTTTGTGGTGCAGTTTTGCGTTGTACATTTCTCGAGTTACTGCTACGGTTCACAGTTCTTTTTTGTGTCGTGCTGCTACGTCGCACGTTCTGAGACCTATCGTTACGGGCAACCGATCGTTTTGAACTTTGGGCCTTCGGCCTTTTGTACGTTTTCGTCGTTCGCTTCACCGTTTTGGTGCGTGGTGTCGAAGTGACCTCACGCTTGGTCACGGTTCTACTATTGGGTCTCTTGGTCACTGTCCGTTTTGATACGGTGGCCGAGCGATTTGACCTTTTGCCCGCCTTATCGTCTCTTCTGGCATCACTTCGCTTGGCCGATCTACCTCGATCAACGGCCACTCGGTCTGTATTGCTACGGTAGCCCCTGTCGCTTCGTGAGACGGTTCTGCGCTCACCTACCGATCGGTTGCTGCGCGATACCGCTCTTCGCTCAGAGACATTCCTATTGCTTCTTCCATAGTCGGCTCTTCGACCTCTGACTTCGCGAACGGCTACACGCCTATCGTTGCGATATATCTTTGCCCTGCGGGGAGCCCTTTCATATCGGTATTCTCGACCGATCTTGGCATAGGCCCTTCTATAGTTATGACGGTAAGGCCTATGGTATGTATACCGAATCGGCCTGTAATACCTTCTGTAGGGGGTGTTCCAAACAGTACAGAAACCTACGGCTGGGCGGGCGAACCACCTATGGAAAGGTCGGTACACATAGCGCCTGTTATAGATATTGATGAAACCGGTGTAGTGGCTGATGACCCCACCATTCCAATACACATGCAGACCGCCCAAGCGTCTAACGCGCCCGTTGCGGTACCAGATATCAACGTTTCCTATTTGTGAAACACGACCAAAGGCATCGTAAAAAATGGGTACGTTCTCTACTTGTATGACGGCCCCATAGTCATCATACTGTACAAAGGGGTTGTAGTTGTAACCGGAGTTGAAGGTGATACCAACATTACCGATTCGCGCCCCAACCCCGACATTAACTCGATTGTCTATATAGAAATCAAATTCGCCATCGGGATACACAGAAAAGGTAATTCCGTCCTCAACAAAAATGAACGAATTGCCATATCCGCGTACATAGTTGGGAACCAACCTATCTTCACTGACATTGGCTGCTTGGGCACCAAAGGCAGCCAAGAACAGCACAGCTAAAAAGGGTACAAACTTTTTCATAATACTTAGATTTAAGGTTCCGAATGCAACTATTTACATCCCGCCTAGTTAATACCAAACAGCGTGCCAAAAAAAGCTGTGTATATTTAAGTATTTGATAATCAGATTAATAAAAACAAGTAAAGAATACAGGATTATTTCGAACGCAGTGAGAAATCTCGTGAGATTCCTCGTCCTCCTGTCCCGATAGCTATTTAGACGGGACTCTATCGGAATGACAATCCGTATTTAAAATGTCATTTCGAACCCGCCTTTGGCGGTGAGAAATCCCACCACAAGGTTGGCCATTTGATAGCCAGAAGCATGACACACCCCTATCCGCCCTTGGCGGACTTCCCCTCTCAAGAGGGGAGGTTTTTATTTTGAACCTGTCTATTGAACAGGCAGTGGCCTTTTGGCGGAGAGAAATCTCATAGAAGGTTCGCCACCAGTCAGAGACTGGGGGTAGCAGTCCTGAGTGTAGATTAATGGGAAAAAGAAAACTATTTTTTCAAATTTTCTCTTTCAAATACCTCGCCGTATGTGACTCCTTGTTTTGTATTACTTCCTCGGGCGTACCTTCGACCACCAAATGCCCCCCATTTTCGCCACCCTCAGGGCCGAGGTCGATGATATAGTCTGCACATTTAATGAGCTCGATATTGTGCTCGATGACGATGATGGAGTGGCCCTTACCCAATAGGGCCTTAAAGGATGCCAATAATTTTTTGATATCATGAAAGTGCAGGCCCGTGGTGGGTTCATCGAAGATGAAGAGCGCCTTTTCCTTGGTATTGCCCTTTACCAAAAAGGAGGCCAGTTTAATACGCTGCGCCTCACCGCCCGATAAGGTAGAGGACGATTGCCCCAGGGTCACATAGCCCAAGCCTACGTCTTGAAGGGGCTTCAATTTCGTGACAATTTTGGGTTGTTTGTGTTTCTCAAAATGGGCAATGGCATCGTCGATGGTCATTTCGAGGACATCGTTGATGTTCTTGCCCTCGAACCGTACTTCGAGAATGTCTTTTTTAAAGCGTTTGCCATGACAGGCATCACACTCCAGATGCACATCGGCCATAAACTGCATCTCTACGGTAATCTCGCCCTCGCCCTTGCATTTTTCGCAGCGGCCTCCATCAACATTGAACGAGAAGTGTTTCGCCTGATAATTACGGATCTTGCTCAGTTTCTGTGCCGCGAACAAGGCCCGAATGTCATCGTAGGCCTTGATATAGGTCACGGGGTTGCTACGCGACGACCGCCCAATGGGGTTTTGGTCCACGAATTCCACGTTTTTGATATGCCCGTACTTACCCTCCAATTTGTTGAACTGGCCCGCTTTTTCACCATAGCCACCCACCTCTTTCAGCATGGCGGGATAGAGTATTTTTTTGACCAGGGTACTTTTGCCGCTGCCCGAAACGCCCGTGACCACCGTCAGCATGTTCAGCGGAAAGGTAACATTGATGTTCTTCAGGTTGTTTTCGCGTGCCCCGATGACCTGAACATAGTTTTTAGAGTTGCGCCGTTCGGGGGGCACCTCGATCTCTTTACTGCCGTTGAGGTACGAGGCGGTCAATGAATTTGATTTCAAAATTTCATCCAACGGGCCCGTGGCCACGATTTCACCGCCCAAAGTGCCCGCTTCGGGGCCAATGTCAATGACCTCGTCGGCGGCCTTCATAATGTCTTCATCGTGCTCGACCACTATTACGGTATTGCCCAAATCACGCAGCGATTTCAGCACTTCGATGAGGTTTTCGGTATCTTTTGGGTGCAGGCCAATGCTGGGCTCGTCCAAAATGTACATGGAACCCACCAAACTGCTGCCCAGTGAAGTGGCGAGGTTGATACGCTGGCTCTCACCACCAGAGAGCGTGTTCGATTTTCGGTTTAGGGTGAGATAGCTGAGCCCGACCTTATCGAGAAAATCCAAACGGGTGGTGATTTCCTTCAACAATCGCTTGGCGATTTTTTTGTCGTGGTCTGAAAGCTGCAATTCCCCAAAGAAAGGAACCAGTTTTTTGATGGGCAGCTCAATGAGGTCTACAATTGATTTACCATTGATTTTGACATAGGTGGCTTCCTCACGAAGTCGCTTGCCCTTGCAAAGGCTGCATTTCGTCTTTCCACGGTAGCGGGAGAGCATCACTCTGTTTTGGATCTTATAGCTTTTTTCTTCCAACATCGAAAAAAACTCGTTCAATCCAGTGAAATGCTCATTGCCGTCCCAAACCAATTGTTTTTGCTCTTCTGAAAGCTCATACCAAGGCTTGTGGATGGGAAAATCGAATTTATAGGCGGCATTGACCAATTGGTCACGGTACCACGACATGCTCTCGCCCCGCCAAGGGAATACGGCATTCTCATATACCGATAGGGCCGTATTCGGAACCACCAGGTCTTCATCGATACCAATGACATCACCATAGCCCTCACAGCGGGGGCAGGCCCCATACGGATTGTTAAAGCTGAAAAGGTGTACGTTGGGTTCGAGAAACCTCATGCCATCGAGCTCGAACTGATTGCTGAACAATTGTTGTTTGCCGGTTTCCAAATGTTCGACCACGCAACGCCCCTTGCCCTCAAAAAAGGCATTGTCAACGGCATTTGCCAAACGGTTTCGGAAATCTTCATCATCCTTGACCACAATCCTATCCACCACCAAATCGAATTTACGGCCGATCTCTTTTGGTGCCTGGTCGATCCTAACCACTGCACCATCGTATTTGATACGGGCATAGCCCTGTTTTGAGAAGAGTTGCAGTGATTTCTGTACATCCCTGTCTTCGGGTATGGTGATGGGTGCCAACAGCAATAGCTTTGTGCCTTCTTCAAAAGCCACCACATGTTTCACCACATCGGTGACCGTTTGTTTTTTGACCTCTTTGCCCGAGACGGGTGAAATGGTCTTTCCGACACGGGCAAACAGCAGTTTTAGGTAATCGTATATTTCGGTAGTGGTGCCCACGGTAGAACGGGGATTGGTAGAGTTCACCTTTTGCTCAATGGCAATGGCAGGGGCAATTCCTTTTATATAATCGACCTTGGGCTTGTCGAGCTTGCCCAAAAACTGTCGGGCGTACGAAGATAGGCTCTCGACATAACGCCTTTGCCCCTCGGCATATAAAGTATCAAAGGCAAGGCTCGATTTTCCTGAACCCGAAAGACCGGTAATCACAACCAGTTTGTTTCGGGGGATCACCACATCTATATTCTTGAGATTGTGCAGCTTGGCACCTTTTATGATAATATTCTGTTTGGGATCGATATCTTGTAGTGAAATCATTCTTCGAAATTATAAAAAGGGCACAAACAAATAAATGAAATGAAGCAGAAATAGTGCCCACAACTTGCACTTAATAACTAGATTATTAACTTTGACATATAAAATACTGCATATCACAACATAAGTTTCCATCCAAACACCCTAAGTGTCTATATTTGAGGTGTAATTAAAAATCTGATAGGCCTATACAGTAATAATTACTTTTTTAAGATTAAACTAATAACTCTAAGACCTTTCTGAGTAAGGAAGGCCCCTGATTTAACCAAAAAAGTAATTTGTATGGAACTACAGATTGATGACTCGATATTGGTCAAGAACTACATGGATGGCGACGAAAATGCCCTAGAGACCCTTATCAACCGGCACAACCAGCGAATTTCAAGTTTTATTTATTCAAAAGTATTGGATAGGGATATCACAGAAGATATCTTTCAAGATACCTTTATCAAAGTCATCAAGACCTTGAAGAAGGGCAGATACAGTGAAGAAGGCAAGTTCTTGCCATGGGTGATGCGCATTGCACACAACCTGATCATAGACCACTTTCGCAAGAACAAACGTATGCCAAAATTCGAGGGCAACGATGATTTCAACATTTTTTCTGTTATCAAGGATGACAAGCTGAACGCTGAGAAGCAGCTTATCAAAGACCAAATTGATAGCGACCTTAGCCTGTTGATCGAAGAACTGCCAGAAGACCAGAAAGAAGTCTTGATGATGCGTATCTACAGGGATATGAGCTTCAAGGAAATTTCTGAAAACACCGGCGTAAGCATCAACACGGCTTTGGGAAGAATGCGATATGCGCTGATCAACCTCAGAAAAATAGTAGAAAAGCACAATATCGTTTTAACGAATTAATCGGCAGTAGGTCGAACCGAACAATATTTCATATTTGGCGGCGTTATTTCTTTATAACAATAACGCTGGAATATGGAAGAAATTTACTCTGAACAACAACAAATCTGTAAGATCACAAAGGCGCGGCCCGAAACGGTCAAGTTTTTGTTAGGATTTTCGAAATCATTTCAAGTTACTGAATATCAGGACATAAAGTTTGAAAATTACTTAAATTAATCAAACTGTAACAAATCACTAAAGCCGCTTTTTTTAGCGGCTTTTTTTGTGCTTGTAGTAGTCGTTGATCGCACTTTTTCTTCCGATGGTCTTGGTAATGATGTCTTTTTCGAGGTTCCACCCCCGGGCCGGTGAATATTCGCGCCCGTACCAAATGATCTGAAGGTGCAGTTTGTTCCATTTCTCTTTTGGAAACAGTCTTTTGGCATCTTTTTCGGTTTGTACCACGTTTTTTCCATTTGATAAGCCCCAGCGGTACATCAATCTGTGAATGTGGGTATCTACCGGGAAGGCCGGTATTCCAAAGGCCTGTGAGACCACCACACTGGCGGTTTTGTGGCCCACACCAGGCAATTCTTCCAAAAGTTCGATGTCTTCCGGCACCTTTCCACCATACTTTTCAATCAATATTTCTGAAAGTCGGTGAATGGCCTTGGCCTTGGTGGGCGAGAGCCCAACAGGTTTAATGATCTCACGTATTTGCTCGACCGAGAGTTTGACCATCGCGAAGGGGTTATTGGCCTTTTCAAACAGCAGCGGTGTTACTTGGTTGACCTTTACATCGGTGCTCTGGGCCGAGAGCAGCACTGCAATCAATAGCGTGTAAGGGTCTTTGTGGTCTAATGGAATGGGGATGGTCGGATAGATTTCATCCAACGTTTGTATTACAAAGGCCGCTTTTTCCGATTTGGTCATATTTTGTTTAATTTTGAATAAAAATAATTAAACACACAGAACATTTATGAAAATGCTTACTGAAGGTGCCAAAGTACCTGATTTTTCTGCAAAAGACCAAGACGGCAATTCCATCAAACTTTCTGATTATAAAGGAAAAAAATTGGTGGTCTTCTTTTACCCCAGGGCAAACACACCGGGTTGCACGGCCGAGGCCTGTAATCTTCGCGATTATTACCAAGAATTGAAAGATGCCGGTTACGAGTTGTTGGGTGTCAGCGCCGATTCGCAAAAAAAGCAGGCGAACTTCAAGAATAAATATGATTTCCCCTTTCCATTATTGGCTGATGAAGACCATACGGTGATAAATGCGTTTGGAGTCTGGGGCCCTAAGAAATTTATGGGGCGTGAGTTTGACGGCATTCACCGGACCACATTCATCATCGATGAGGAAGGAATTGTTGAACGTGTTATCCAAAAGGTCAAGACCAAAGACCACGCAGCACAGATTTTGGAAGGCTAGAAGAAATACCGGGCGCGACTGAGATTCTCAGTCGTGCCCGGTAAAATATGGTCAAAATAATTATTGTACTTCCTCTTTCTTGGGGAGTTCTTTTCGAACGAACAAGTTTTTCTCTTTGATGATTTCGGCAATGCCCTCTGGTAGCATTTCTTCCCAACCTTCCTCACCATTGATGATTTTCTTGAGCACATCCCTCGAGAAAATGTGCATGATGTCTGGGTCGTAGTCTATAATGTCCATCACCTTGCCGTTGTACTTGAAGAACTTGTACAATTCTTTCATTCTTGGGTGAACCTTCAAGTTGTTGCTGGTCATGATCTGCCCCGTTTCGGGGTCTTTCATGGGGTAGAGGTATACCTTCAGGTCTTTAAAGAACAGTTTTCCGAAGGCCTCCAAAATACCACCACTCAAATGACGGTAGTACTTTTCGTCGAAAATATCAATGAGGTTGTTGACCCCCATCGTAAGGCCAATCCTGTTCTTGGTGTAGTTGCTAAAGTATTCGACCAGTTTATAATATTCTTGAAATTTCGAGATCATTACATAATGGCCCAAAGAACAGAGTAGTTCGGCACGGTCCATAAAATCACGTTCGTCGATTTCGCCCGATGCCTTAAGGTTTGAAAGTGTTATCTCAAAAATGACAATGGTATTTTCATATTCAACGGTCTGCTCGCGTATGAAGATATCATATGATTTCTGGAACATGTCCATATTTACCTTGGTCACCGGCCTAAAACTACCGCGTAGTGCCAAAATGTTCTTTTTGTAGAGCACCGCAGCCGGTAGCAGGTTATTGCCATCAGGGCCGAACATCACCGCATCGGTCATATCGTTTCTAATAAGCTGAAGGCTCATCAAACGGTTGTCAACATCTTTAAAGTTGGGCCCGGTAAAATTGATCATATCAATTTCTAAAGTGTCTTGATCGATATGGTCATAAAGATATTTCAACAGCTTTTTGGGCTTGTTGTATTTAAAAAAGGCTCCATATATAAGATTCACTCCCAAGATACCCAAGGTCTCTTGTTGCAGGCGTGCTTCATTTTGCTTGAAACGTACATGCAAAATAATCTCATCATACTCTTTCTGTTTCGGGTCTAGTTGAAAACGTAGTCCCACCCAGCCGTGACCTTTGTAGCGCTTAGAAAAGTCAATGGTGGCCACGGTGTTGGCATAACAGAAAAAGAGGCGGTTTGGGTTTTGCGTGCGATCAATACGCTCCTCCATTAGCCCCATTTCATGCTCCAGCATTTTTTTTAGCCTACTTTGGGTTACGTAACGACCATCTTCTTCGACCCCGTAAATGGCGTCGCTAAAAGCTTTATCGTACGCACTCATGGCCTTGGCTATGGTACCCGAGGCCCCACCGGCCCTAAAAAAATGTCGGGCGGTCTCTTGTCCCGCGCCGATTTCAGCAAAGGTTCCGTAAATGTCTGGGTTCAGATTGATCCTGAGGGTTTTCGCCTTGATCGAGGGAATGTTCTCAAATTCACTTTCCCTGTTGAGAAGTGGTGCCATATGCTGTTGTTTCTGCTCGCAAAGTTAAGAAGTTAGCTAACTTTTTTAAATAAATAAGTTATAATTTTGACTTTTATGGATGACCGACTGAAAGTCACATTTTTGGGTACGGGAACCTCACAGGGAATTCCGGTAATAGGAAGTCAACATCCTGTTTGCCTGAGCAGCGACCCCAAAGACAAACGGTTGCGGGTTTCGGTCTTGCTTCAGTTCAACGGATGCCATTACGTTATCGACTGCGGACCCGATTTTCGTCAACAGATGTTGGCAAACCCCGTGGATCGGCTCGATGGCATTCTTTTTACACACGAACATGCCGACCATACCGCCGGCATCGATGATATTCGCCCGTTTTTCTTCCGTCAAGGCGATATTCCCATATACGTATCAGAACGTACCATGGCCTCGTTGCGCGTACGGTTCGATTATATTTTTGCCGATACCAACCGTTATCCCGGGGCACCGGCGGTGCAGGTCAACCTAATCACCAAAGACAAGCCATTTGAACTGGCGGGTGAAAAGGTCTGGCCCATTGAGGCTTGGCACAACAGACTGCCCGTGTTCGGCTACCGTATCAAGGATTTTGCCTATTTGACCGATGTAAAACGGGTAGAGGATACAGAAATGCCAAAATTGAAAAACCTAAAAGTGCTGGTCGTCAATGCGCTTCGCGAAGAACCCCATCATTCCCATTTTAATTTGGAGGAAGCACTGGCCTTTGCCAACGAAGTCGGTGCCGAACGAACCTATTTCACGCACATTAGCCATTTGTTGGGTTTTCACGCAGAAGTGCAGGCAAGATTGCCCAAAAACGTATTTTTGGCCTACGATAATTTAACCATAACGGTATAACGCATCATGAAAAGTAAAATCTACCTATACCTTTTTTTGTTCACGGCACTTATCTGCCTCTATCTTTTGGTTAGCGGAAACAAAATGCAGAACCAGCTGGGCGAGCGAAAAGTAAAATTGGAAGAAAAAGTGGAACAACTTCAAGATTCACTGCAACAGGTGCAAATGCGGTTTATGGACATGCAGTATTTTGCGCTGGAAAACAACGACGATGCCCTTGCATATTACGACCATCTGAATTTGGAAAACCCCACAAGGTATATTGAGGACAAGTTATTGGAAACCAACGAGCGCAAGGGCAATAACCCCTTAGTGCCCTATGAGGGCATGGAAGGCGATTTTAAGATCAACAAGATCAAGGTATTGAACCACCGCTGGATCGTGGCCGATTTTTCTGATGGCAAATATTGGGGCGATCTGATCATACGCTACGAGTTAAAGGACGATTTGGGGGTCGATTTTGAACTGGTAGATCATTTGCTGTATACGAGGAGCCAGTAAGGGGCATAGGCACCGATCGTATATAGGCAATGTTCTGAGTTAGCCGAAGTAATACAAGTTATTTCTAAAAGAAAATAGGTGGTTTAAGACAGTAAATGCATATTAATTGTCTTTGGGAGACTGGATTATGGCTTGTTATAGGACAAGTTTTTGTGTGCAGTATTCTATTATTTGATTTCAGCTTCTTTTAACAAATTATCCAAATATGTTCTATTCAAATAGTTACCATTACGAATAACACCATAAATTTTTTTCGTATTTGATATATCCTCTAAAGGGTTTCCATCAAGTAATAAAATATTGGCTTTCATACCTGTACTTATTTGACCAGAACTTTGAGATATACCAAAGTATTTGGCTGGATTAATGGTTGCAGTTTGTAACGCTTCAACTTCCGATAATCCTGCTTCCACCATTAATTTAAGTTCGTCATGTAAACTAAATCCTGGAATAACATACGACACCCCACAATCTGTACCTGCTAAAATTGGAACGCCATTGCTATGGAGCATTTTTGTAATTTTCATTGAAGTGCTTAAAAGTTGTTTACCTACTTCCCAAGTTGTCTGTGGAAACATTTTTTCAGGAAAATTTAATTCCGGATCCCATTGATTAAGCATATTGTCAGGAATATACTTGTTTACACTAAGTTTTTTAAACCTCCCATCTTTTCTTCTCCAATGATTACTTGTAACAATTAAAGTCGGTGTAACGTAAGTATTGTTCTCGCCTAAAACTTTAGCCAATTCTTTTGCTTCTTTTTCATCATAAAAGTTATTGTAAAATGTATTAATAGTGGTAAAAGCCATCATAGCTCCAGGTATATTACCCGTCATGAAATTATTCTTAAATACTAGTTGCAGACTATCAATTTCTTTTTCTTTTGAAGTACAAGATTGCCAAATTCCGTTCAAATGTTCCATACTTTTTTGTCCCTTCTTTGAAGCATCTTCAGTTTTGATTGCCATAGGAACATGACCTAGAAAAGGAAGTTTAAGTTCGTTACATTTATTCGCGATGGCATTGTAAATATCTTCAGATAGATCATCATAAACCTTAATAAAGTCTGCACCCTTTTGATGTAGGGAATCAACCATATTAATAGCATCTTCGGTTGATTTTGGTTGTAATGTACCTTGAAGAAGTGTAAAAGGTCCATCTATAATAGCACCTGAAAGATATATTTTAGGTGCAATAGCATCTGAATTCATCAAAGAATCTCTTGATTCTAAACTACCCCAAAGGTCTCTCACTCCAAGCACGCCATTGGCCACGAATAAACTTAAAAAGTTTCTATGCACTTTTGACGTTGTATAATGAGTGTGCATATCCCAAAGCGCAGGAATAACATATTTTCCTTTGCCATCAATAATGGTTTCTGAATTGAGTTTAACGGTTTCAGAAAATGATGTGATTGAATTTATTTTTCCACTTTCAATAGCAATAGTTTGGCTTGAATTATTTGTGCCACTTACAACATCTATTACATTGACATTGGTAATTATCACTTCTCCAGTAATTGCATCCTCTTTGCAACTAGTTATAGAAAAAAAAATACTACTTACACATATTAGACTAATTATTTTTCTCATAGATTGGTTTTAAACTTGGATACAATTGCTTGGTTAAACGTAGTTCTGAGTTGAGAAAGAAAAGATAATAAATTCGTGAGCAATAATTTGAAAAAGGAACCTCCTTGTACTCTCAAATTATTGATTGGCGATTGGCATCGCGGAGCGATGGGTAAATTTTAGAATTTATTGGCTTGGGAATTCGAGAATCAGAATCAATTACTTGTAACCGACGATGGCGCACGTTTGGGCTCGAAGCCTGGTAAAAGAGACTTGTTCAGAGGTATGTTGGTTCAGTAAATTGGTTTGACCCTTGAGATGAGAACACCTTGCAAAAGGGCGGGATTGCGCAGCATGTAGCGATTTTGTTCGCCGTAGGTGAATGCTACCATTTTTAGCTCTTGTATTATTTTTTTAAATCTGCGTTACAGAGCATTGACTTTTGTCCAGTCCTTGAATAGTTTTCAGATATGCTGACTTTGGCATCATCATTTTCGAAATACCAAAAATTTTCTGTGATATTTTCCATTGGGCTTACTAGCGCCTCAAAGGGGATTTCCAAGATTTCATCTTGGTTCTCAAAACTATTATTGAAAAGTACGGTATTTCCAGAATCTTGAAGAAGACCAATTTCCAAATCATCGAAGTAAACATCAGTACCACCTTGACTTCCTTGAGCAAATTCTTGAGAACGCAAAGCGAATGTATAATAAGTCAGAGAAGGTTTGTCAAATGGTATATAATTTGGATAATCCAGTTGAAACCCACTTAAATCAAGTTCGATTTCAGTGGTACCACCAACGAGTTTAACCGATACAAATTCTCTGTTTCCAAAATCTGCCTCTATGGTCATTTTGTACCATGTATTTGGTTCTAATTCTTGATTTATGTCCCTTATTTCCCAATTTTCAGATATCGTCGGCGTTCCTGATAGATTTTCTGGTGCACCTACTCTAAACCAAAAAATGCCGTTTCGCTGAAATCCGGCCAGAGCCATCCAATCAGCGCCTTCAAAGTTAATCGGGTTATCGACACCTTCAAACCATTCAATATCAATACCAAATATTACGTCTTCCGCCAAATCAGGCTCGAAATAAAGATAACCACTCAAGTAGGCTTTGTCGGGGTTCTGAAAGAAAGTATCAAGTTCCTGCCCGTTGTATGCAAATGCTACAGCTGCACTATTGATAAATTCAAGACTTTCAGATACCTTATCATCTTCTTCTGTGCAAGCAATAAAAACTAAAAGCGGTATAAAATATTTTGTAAGTCTCATCGTATTGGCGCCAACTTTTTATAAATAACTTTATCTAATAAAGATTATTGTAAAAAAATCCTTTGGTGCGGTTAAATCCGTTCCTCCAACCACTTTTTAAAGGAATAAAAGTTTTGGGGTGCCACGCCGTGCCCCACGGGAAATTCTTCGTAGGTATGGGCAATGCCAAGTTTTTCAAGAAGTTCTGGGGCGCGTTGTGCCCATTCAACCGGAATCACCTGATCGACCTGCCCATGCGAAGCATATATCTGTAGTTTTGAATGGTCTTTTTCTTGATACCCCTCCACTAGAATGGCCTCGTTGATATAACCGCTGAGGGCTATCACATTTTTTACCTTCTCTGGATACGAAAGTGCCACGGCATAGCTCAAAATGGTGCCCTGGCTGAACCCTAGCAGGGTAATGTTGTTGCAGTCAATGGGGTAGGCTTTGCAGGCCTCATCGATAAAGGCCACTATTTTTTCGCGCGATTCAATCGCCTGTTGGTCATCGCTCCATTTACCAAATTCTGCATCAAAATTAATGGCGTACCACGCATAACCAAAAAATTCAAGGTTGTGGGGCGCCCTTACGGAAATAATAAAAAGTTCTTGGGGCAGCTCGTTCGCAAAAGAAAAAAGATCTTCTTCATTACTGCCATAGCCGTGCAGCATGAAGACCACAGGGGCCTTTTCAACATTTTTGGCGGGACGAATTAGGTGGGTGAGCGATAGTGGGGCGGGGGACATATTGAGTTACGAATTTAGAATTATGAATTACGAATTGTGGTTGTATGTTGTGTGTTAGGTTTGGGCATTAAACATTGCATCTGTTTGTCTCACGTCTAAAGTCTAATAGCTAAGCCTCAAGAAATAAAAGTAAACCAATTTTGAAAATGTTCGCCCAAAAGGGGCAGCGGCCGTTTTTTTTCTTCAAGGGCCGATGTAAGGCCATAGATAAGGCCTATCACGTAGGCCGCAAACAATATCAGCCATATGTATGCCGAGAACGAATAGGTGAGTACAATGGCCAGTGCATGAAAAATCAAATGGATACCAAAGGCCTGCCGGGTGTGGAACCGGGCAAAGGCATGCTTGGGTTCGGCATTCATGCTGATGGCGATCAAAGAACCCACAATGGTGATATAGGCGATGATGGCGGTTGATTTCCCTTCAGGTTTCAATTCAATTCTATTTTTCCGTTTTTGATACTACCGAATACGCGGCCCTTTATTTTTCGGTTCAAGAAAATACTGTTTTTTGAGGTTGACCCAATGTGGCCATTGCTGAAAACGAATGTTTCGTCTGGGTCGAAAAGTGTCAGGTTGGCCGGTTCTCCCTCTTTTAGGTCAGGGGCGCTAATATGAAAACGTTCTCGGCCCTTTGTGAGCAATTCAACGGCCATGTCTGTGCCCACCAGTGAATTTAATCCGCCGAAGGCACTTTCAAGGCCTATGGTGCCGTAGTTCGCGTTGTCAAATTCCACTCGTTTTTCCTCAATGTCGATCGGCGTATGGTCACTCGTCACATAGTCAATGGTACCGTTCTTAAGGCCTTTTAACAGGGCCTGGCTGTCTTTTTTCTCTCTAAGCGGGGGCAAGGTCTTGAAGTTGGTATCAAAGGTTTCGAGTTCTTCATCGGTAAAGAATAGGTTGTGAATGGCCACACTGCAGGTAACGTCCAACCCTTTCTTTTTGGCCTCTGCAATCAATTTTACGGATCCGGCGCTCGAAATGGTGGGTATGTGCAGTTTTCCCCCTGTATATTCCAACAAGAACAGATCACGGGCCAGTTGCAGTTCTTCGGCCAAGGCCGGAATTCCTTTTAAGCCCAACCGTGTCGAAACGGCCCCTTCATGTACATTTCCGTAGGCGGCTATTGAGGCATCTTGCGGGAACGAACATACCAGGCCATTGAAATTTTGGGCATACAACAGCGCTATTTTCAACAGATTGGCATCGGACAACGATTTTTTATGGTCGTAGAACGCCACGGCCCCGGCGTTGTGCATATCGTAGAGCTCTGCCAGCCCTTTTCCGTTGCCCCCCAACGTAAGGTTGCCCATTGGGTGCAGATCGGTGAGTTTGCCGCGCGCCCTATCCTTTAAAAAAACAATATCTGAACTGGTATCGGGGGTGGGGTTGGTATTGGCGTTCAGTACAACATCGGTAAAGCCGCTTTTTGCGGCCACATCAAGGCCGTTGGCAATGGTTTCGCGTTCTTCAAATCCGGGTTCGCCAAAGGCAACGCTGCTATCGAACCACCCGATGGATGCGTGCAAATTGGTTCTTTCGATAATTTTCTCGGAACCCTTGGGCGCAATCGTTGAAGCGATTTTTTCAATTTGTCCGCGTTGAATCAGTATATCACGCTTCTTTTGGTGCAAAGAATTGTTGCCTGGCGCGATGATGGTGGCAGACTTGATCAAGATGCTCATGAAATGAGTTTTTGGATGAACATTTCCATAAGGGCGAAAACCAGTGCTAAAATAACAAACCATTTCCAATACGAAGTGATTTCGTCTTGGGCGTTCAGCACCGCAAAGGCATCCTCCAGATTTTCTGTTTGTTCGGTTATAGTGGCGCCAGATAGTTCGTGATAGGCCAAAAGGCTTTCTGTTCGCGGATAATTAAAACTAATACGTCCCACGCGTTGTTGGCCGTTGGTGATGTCATATGTACCGGCAATATGGGGGTTTGCGTCAAAGAACAGGGTGGTCTTATTGGCAAAAGAGCGTTGGCGCGGTATAAATTCTTCCCCATCCAAAGAAAGTTTCAAAATATTGTCTTGACCGGTCTGAACAGGCAGGTCTACCTGGGTGGGCCGCCCCAAAATTTCATACGGCCGAGGCCTTTTTAGGCTTGCCAGGCACATATTGTAGAAAACGGGAACAATAAGCGGTGATCCCTTAAAATTGGTGTTTTCTGAAAGAAGCGGCGCAGAGAAAACATAGAGATTTCCCTGTTGGTACAGAAAGGGCTCGTTGCCATCATACCCCAATATCGTATTCGCCACACCGTTCGTCTTGTAATGCCCTTCCACTTTTGGATACTGGAAATTGGTCACCTGTTTTTCAAACACGCTCGCCAAAATAGGATGGTCAAAATTGATATTGGATATATTTTTAGGCGCATCAACCCATTCCAAGAACCGGAGAGCGCCAAAAAACGACAACATTTGGTTGTAGTTGCCCAGATCTGCTTCTTTGGAAGGTATAAACACTAGGTTTCCACCATTGGCCATAAAGTCTTTGAGCACTTCTGAAAGGCTTTGGGGAACTCTGGTAAGCCCATCAAGAACCAAGGTGTTCTGTTTTTCTATCAGGCTATAGTCCAGTTGGTCAGGGCGGGCAATGGTCAAATCGAATTCATCTTCGGTATAGATACGCCGCAAATAGTCGCTATTCGCATTGGCGACCACCAGTACCTTGATTTTTTCAGGCTTGCCAATGGTGAAGAAAAAATTGTTGTCATAGGGCAAACCTCCGTCAGAAATCTCTATTCTTCCTTTGATGTCGTCCCCGGCAGGGATTGAGAATATGACCTTTGCACTGCCCGTTTGGTCCATGGCAGCGGAGGTTTTGGCAATCAGGGTATCATTATCAAAGAGTGAAATGGGCAAGTTGTCCTCCTCATGATTGCCAGAGAGATATATGCTAAGATTTGATTGCGAAAGGCCGTTGCCACTTTCAATACTGATGGAGTCGATGGAAACATTGGTTCGTTTTTCGGGCCGTAGGGCCACCGCAAACAGCTTTTGGCCGGGAATGCTATCGGGTACCTCTCCCAATGTTTCTTGAAAGTCTGAGATAAAGACCAAATTACGAACAGTGCCCTGATTTTTTGAGAAAAGGGTGCTTGCCTTCAACAAGACATCATTAAAGCGTAGTTGCTGTATGGTGGGCCGAATGGCCAATAATTCATTTTTGCTGTCGTTGATGGTAATATTGGCATAGGTTTCATTGTTCGTGATAAGGCTGAACTGGGCATTGTCATCAAAATTGCTTATCAGGTCTTGGATGGCCTTTTCAAGAAGGGCGGCACCCTCTTTCTGTGCCTGCATACTGAATGAATTATCGAGATACACCACCGTTTCTTTGGGGGCCAGCGCGGTTTCATTGGAAGAAAAAGGTTTGGCAAAAGCCAGTACCAAGGCCGTCAATAACCCCAAACGGGTAAGTAACAAAAGCCACTTTTTTAAAGTGCTGCTTTTTCGCGACTCTGAGACCACCTTTTGCAGCATTGCCACATTGGTGAACGGGGTCTTTTTGAACCGTCGCAATTGAAAAAGGTGTACAATGATAGGAACCAGAAGAAGAAAAAGGGCCCAAAGTAGTGCTGGATGTTCGAACTGCATTCCCAATAAGATTGGCCAAATATAGAAAATATGTTTATGGTGGCTATGTTTCTTGTTTAGAGTTTAACAGTTTATGATATTTTCGGGAGAGGCTATGGCAAGTGTTCTATGTGATGTTTCAAAACAATGATAAGAATTGACTTTTACACCCAACACGTAAACTTGTTCAGCAAAAGAAATAATGGTCTTTCATGGGCTGTTGGCCGAGTTCTTTCAGGTAGCCCCGGATCTCTTTTTGGGCATCTTCATTCGCCACCGTAACGATGCTTTGGGGGTTTTCCATCGCTGGAAGGATGGAAAAGTGCGACAACTTTTTCCCATAAATTTTTTTATCGATTTTATTTGGATTGTCACACAGCCAGGTAAAATCCACCCCTTTTTCAAGCAATGTTTTGGCAATGGTCTTTCCTTTGAACCCGGCGCCCCAAATGACCAAGGGGCGGTTGGGGTCATAATCCAGCTTTAAGAAATAGTGCAGTTTAATATCCAAAAAATAGTTTTGGGCATAGTGCTCATGGGTGCGTGAGGTACGTGTGTCGTAATCGCGCCACAGGTGCAATACTTCTTTGCAGGGAATTATTTTCAATCCCTTTTCATAAAACCGAAAGGTAAGGTCATAGTCTTCTGGGTATCTATCGGGTCGAAATGCGCCACAGGCCTCAAAATCGTCGCGACGTACCATCCAACAGGGCGAGGGAATCACACATTCCTTATAAATTTCCGAATAGTTTTTTCCTTCGGAAATCAATTCGTTCAGCCACTTTTCATAACGGTCATACCCGTCACTGATGCCCCTATCAGAAAAATATTTCACCTGACCCACGGCCACATGGCCTTTTCCCTGTTTTTGAAGCGATTCGACCATTACCTGCAACCGATCGGGCATCATGATATCGTCAGAGTCCATACGGGTAATGAATTCACCCGAACTGTGCTTATAGGCCGTACGCAGCGCGGGAATGATTCCACTCCCTTGATTCTCAAAAACCCTTATCCTCAAATCTTCTTTTGCATATGATTTCAGCACTTCAATGCTTTTATCGGTAGAATGGTCATCCACGGCCAACACCTCCCAATCTGTGTGGGTTTGGGCCAAAATGCTTTCAATACATTCGGGTAGATAATGGGCCGTGTTCTTAAAGGGTATCAGGATGCTGACCATATATCAACTCAACAACGAATAATCGATCAACAATTTTCCATTTCGTTGCCATCGTATCCAGCCCTTGCCAATGGGTCTGAAGTCATCGTTCCATAGCTCGACCTGCATCCATTCGTTTTTAATGGAAACGGGCTTTAAGAAGGAATAGGGGAGGTTTACCTCGCTTGCCTGTTCAAAAGGTCGTGCCCTGACCTTTTCGTTGGAATCGGGCGGAAATTCAACCGAATGGACCTGCAACAGAAACGCTGGCCAGAAAATGATTTTACCACCATACTTATTTACAAGGGCAGTTCTTCGGGTTTGGGTGTTTACGACCACTTCAGCAAATTCACGACCCAAAGCAGCTATCTCAAAATAGAGCATGTCATAGTCTAATTTCATGTGCTCGGGCACCAGCCACGGCGGGGCTTGGGCAATATCGAAACCGCCCTGCCCACGTCTTTTAAAAACGATACTGTCGGTAGGGGCATGTTCCATCACCGATTTTTCAGGGTTCACATTGCCAAAAAAATAAAGGAGGGGATTGTCGTAAAAATTGGGCGTAAAAAAGCCAAGGCCCATGTCGTTTTCAGGGTTCTGCAAATGTTTTTTTTTTGGGATGGCTGACCAAACCAAGAGATTTCCCTTTTCGGCCGGAGCTGTGGGTTTTGGCGCCTTCATTTCATGCTCGGCAGGTTTGGGGCTGTTTCGGTTTTTGTATTGGATCCTAAAATATAGCAAGAAAGACACCAACAACACCGAAAGCACTATATTGGCGATGACCACATATCGATGCTTTGTATAGCGCACGATTATGAAAGAGGTTACAAAGGCCAGCCCAGCAAACAGCACCCCATAGCCCAAAACAATTGCTCCGGCGGCAAGCATTTGGCCCTTGCCGGCATCAATCAACTTTGCAAACAACAGTCCGACAAAAAAGAACGATACGGGCATCAGCAGATAAAAGAGAAGAAAGGCAGGTTTTAAGAACTTTTTCATCTACGGCCCCTTAAGTGTTTCTTCAATGGCCTTTTCGACCAGTTTTTCCATAATGGCGTATCCTTTTTTGGTAGGATGCACTTCATCACCTGCCAATTCTTTGGGCAGTCCGTTGCGGTCGTCGGCCATGGCCGAAAAATAATCCAAGTACATCACGCCCTTTTCTTTGGCCATTTTCTTGAGCATGGTGTTCAGTTTCGGGATTTTGATGTTGGGTTCCAAACCGGGTCGCCACGGATAGTCATACGCAGGAAGCACGGACGAAACAATGGGTTTGATGCCATTGGCCTGTGCCAATTCGACCATCGAAAGAATGTTGTCGTGTATTTGTTGCAAGGTCATCGGCCCCGTATTGCCCGCAATGTCGTTGGTGCCCGCCAAAATGACCACGACCTTTGGTTGTAGGTCGATGACATCTTGCCGAAAGCGCAACAGCATTTGGGGCGTGGTCTGCCCACTGATACCGCGGTTGATATAGGGCTTGCCCTCAAAAAAACCAGGATTGGCCACCGACCAACCCTCAGTAATGGAGTTGCCCATAAAAACCACTCGATTCTCACCCTCTGCCGGTGCCTCGAGCTGGGCATTGGCCTCTTTGTATTTTTGTAAGTTGGCCCAGTCTTGGGCAGTAGTGGTCATGGTTACGGCAAAAAACAGCATCATTAGGGGCAGTGTTGATATCAATTGAGGTTTCATGTTATTTTAGGATTGTGTGTACGGTTAAAAATAGTTCTTAATGTAGACAGTAGCAATTTTCTGTCTTTCAAAGTTTTAGTTTAAATCCTTTCTTTTCAAACCATCCGGTAAGCCGCACCACGATCAGGGCAAACAAAAAGGAAACCAACAGACCCGTTATTCCGTCGTTCAACAGGTCTGGTAGGCGTATTCCGCTGATTTCCCTGATGGGGTACACGAAATAGGGAATTAGGTAACAGGTAAGCGTTGCCGTGCCAGCGGCACTTATAGGCAAGGCCCATCGGGTTTTCTTTCTAATATCGGCAATGTAGTATAGCAGTGCAAAGGCAAAAAAACCAATTGCCGAGCAGATGGCCAGCCATGAAGGGGTGCCCCCTAACTTTGAAATGCCCCATTCGGGTCTTGTCAAGAATCCGAAGAGCAGATGTACAATGCCTAAAAAAAGCATTGCCGAAAGCCCCAAGCCAACTTTCTTTTTGCCAAGATGTGAAAAAAGAACCGTTGCCATGACCCCGGCAGCCGTAAAGGCAGGTATGGTACCCGAAAAAAGGGTAGAGAGAAAACTCAGTGCCGATGGTAGCTGCAAAGGATTGTCAGAAGCTGCGACGACAGATAGAATGGTGAATGTTAACCAAACCAGCACCACCCAGACCCATTTTCCTCTGGTAGTCAAAAACAACAGGGCATTGGCCAGATAGGCCCAACCAATCAATCCCAATATGCCCCACCATGAAGTTCGCATCCAGTGCTCGCCTTCTGGCCCACCTTTGTAAATGAGCGCCAATAGCAATAACACCAATACGCCAAGAGCCTGCAGTGGACGGTACCACTTGGCTGATAGCGGACTTCTTTTCCAATCCATCCAAATTAAGCTGACCCCAAGGGCCATAAAAAAGCACCAACCGTATTTTCCAATAGGTATCGATGGGCTGTGGGCCATTTCATAGTTGACCATAAAAACACCAATCAACAATAATGAAAGCGAGCGTACTACAATATGCCATGCGATAGCGCCCTTGGAATGCCCTTTTTTTAATCGGTTGTTGATGGCATGGGGAATACTGAGGCCGACAATAAAGAGAAACAGCGGAAAAATGATATCTGAAAAGCCCAAATAATCTTCACCTGCCTTGGCATGCTCAAGCCATTTGGGCACATTTTTGAGGGTCCAAAAATCATTGACCCAAATCATTAAAAGCATGGTCAAAGCCCTTAAAATATCAATGGATGCTACACGCATGTTTTCTTGTTGTTGAACTGCCCTATTGGGAGGGGTTACTGCGCATTAGTTTTTTTCTTTTTCTTGAATGGCCGCGGTCATGGCCCTGAAGGTCAATACGGGGCTACGCCCTTTTTCATCCAGTGTGTGTGATGGATCTTTGTACGCTTCCATAAACCGTTCGGCCGAAGACCAGTAGGTGTGCATGACACCCAAATATCGGTCGGCCATTTTTTTGATGGAATTGGCCTTGAAGTCGGCCATGATTTCAACCTGTTTTTTGGCCACCTCTGGAATGCGCCAAGGGCAGGCCAGCACATCAAAACCCTTCGTGGCAAAATAAGCAGGCGTTGGGTCGGCCCTTTCGTAGTGCCAATCAGAGATGACCACGTCTTTTGGAATCATATCGATGGCCCGTGCGGTGTTGTTCATACTGGCTTCCCACATACCTATGCCCGTTTCGGCACCGTCGATAAGACGGTCGCCCCAAATCCATAAGCGAATCTTGTTTTGTGCCAAATGGTTACGGATCTTGCGCACCTCATCGGCAAAGAGTTTGGCAGGGTCACGGCCATGGCACCGTGGGCAATCTTCATGGGCCAGGTAAAAGACCTCATCCATGCCCGCGTGAAAGGCTTTTGCCTCAAACACCTCCACAATCTCATCGACCAGATCGAAGACCACCTCGTGTACATCGGGATGCAACGGACAGTAACTCTTGCAGTAGAGACCGTCTTCGTTGGGCCATTCGTAGTTTTCAGGAAGCTTGATGTTCGGGGTTTCGTCAAATTCGGGATATACTTCAAGCAGTTTGGTAGCCTCTGAATGCCAGCTTTGGTGCCCCAACAAATTTACCTGCGGAATGATTTCAATACCCACTTCTTTACAGGCGCTCACCAATTTCTTTACCTGTTCTTTGCTCAGCGCATTCTCTCCTCTAAGCTCGGGCCTAGAGTCATATTCATAGCGATAGTCAACACGCAAAACCAAGGTGTTGATGCCGTTGGGCGCCAATTCTTTTTTTGCAAAATCGATGAACCCATCAAGGGATCCGGGTTGTGGGGCCGCAATGCAGAGCCCTTGCACGGCAAAGACATCTTGACTTAGCGTTGGGGGTATGTTGCCAAAGAAAAGGCATGCCAAAAGAAGGTATTGAAAGGGTTTCATCATGGTTGGAAGTTTTGATTGCCCAATGAGAACCCTCAAAATAGCAAATAAATAGCTCTTGGGCTAACTTAGCCACCAAAAGAGCAAGACAAAGAGAAAGATGATGGCAACAGCTGCCCACAAAGTTGCCCGAAGGTTCTTTCGCTTTTGAATGGCGATTTTTTTGCGGATAGCTGCCATATCTTCGGGAGTGGAAGTCTTGAGGTTTAGCTGTGTCAGGTTTTGTTTGCCGTAAACCTCCTCTTTGGTTTTTTTACTACGTCCCTTCTTTTTGAGCAAACTTCTGTTCTGCCTGATTGTTTTAAGTGCGTGTAATGCAAATCCTCCACCACCCATTTTTATTGTCTTTTAAATATGGGTGTCAAATCGGCATGTTTTGTTACAAGTGATGGGTTTATAGGTGCTATTGAAGATATGCAGAGGGGTTCTTGGCCATTTCTTCAAAAGTTTGAAAAAACTGTCCCATGTGCCGGCCGTCGACCAGGGCATGGTGTGCCTGTACCGATAGCGGCATAAGGGTCGCCCCGCTTTGCCCAAAAAACCTGCCCCAACTGATTCGTGGAACTGAATCATGTGGATGATAGCTCATGGCATGTTGTATACCGGTAAAACTGATCCATGGGATGGCAGACATGAACAAAAAATCATCGCGACCGGGTTCGTCTTCCATAGAAGGATTTTTCTTCATATCCTCCTTGACCTTTTGGGCCCTTTTGATAAAGTCAGAAGCTTTTTCGGCATGGTCAACCGTACAAAAACTGAAGACATCGGCCTCATCGGTCGGCACAGTGAATGAGGGGTGCACAGATTCATGCTCAATAATTGAACCGTTTCGAATACGCCAACGAAACTCGGGAATATCATTGGCCGTTTTTGATAGCAGATAGACCAAACTAAAGGTCAGGGGCAATTCTGATGCCTTAACATATTTGACAAATGCCGTTATTTCAATATTGGCGGTAATATTAAAATGGGGGTGGTTCATCCCATTGAAAAAATCAAAGTGCTTTTTTCTATGGACGCTGCCAAATTCGATTTTTTTCATTGGCAATTCTTTCAGTTTTTCTTGGGGGGCGTGATCATGATATGCGCCCTGTGCGTGCCGGGATCCATCAGCCAGGCATGGCCCGGTGGGGTGGGGGTGGTCGGTAAGCCCGTACTTTCGCCCGTCGCATACGGAATGTAGAACACATACCGTACATAGGGGTTTTCAATTTCCTTTGTTTCGGGGTTCACCTCACCCGTGAAAACACAGAGCGTGGCCTTATCGGGCATTTTCAGTTTTCCTGATTTTACCTCGGCCTCCCTAATGTCGAAGATTTCCTTGAAGGTCTTGCCCTGTGCTTTCAATTCGCGCCCACGGGCCATAAAAGGCTCCAGATCCTTGTGGTAGGCAGCGGTTGAGAATTTTTCTCTTTTCGGGTCACTGGCAAGCGCTATGTAATCATTGGTGCCTTCCCGGAGTGTGGTGAAGTTTCCTTCCGCATCATAGCCATAGACTTTTGCGCCATCTTTGTAATCATTGGGAACGGCCATCAAAGCGGTCTTGATCTGCCATGCTGCGGGTGGAATTTCTTGGGAGGCCAAAACTTGGCAGACCAAAAGAAGGGCGAATGCGGATAATAGGTGTTTTTTCATCATGGTGTTCTTTAATATTTGGCACTTTTTCCGATGGCGGTCGTGCGTTTTATGAAATCACGCAGGTCGTCATTGGCCTTTTTAAGGTCTTCACGTCGCAGGTACATCATGTGCCCCGATCGGTAGCCCTTAAACTCGAAACGGTCTTTCATGCGCCCGCTGGGGTCAACTTGCCACATGGTGTACTTCGCGTTGAAATAGGTGGTGGCCCCATCATAATAACCTGATTGCACCAATACGTGCAGGTATGGGTTTTGGGCCATTGCCTGTCTGAGGTTGTCGCGCACATTGTCGTTTTCGTTGTTCCATGGGCGTACAGGGCCGAACATATTGTATTTGATGTCGGTCTTGAAGTTCAGTTCTTCCTGTAGGTAATAATTGATGGCAGGGGTAAAACTGTGAAGCCATGAAGTCAGTTCTGCCGAATAGTCGGGCCCCTCACCGAACAGTTGACGGTCGATGCCCAGATAGCGGCTGTCAAGACGGCCAACATTGTAGCCGCCCTTATCTTTCAACAAATTTTTCCAAAAAAACCGGGTGGGCACATCTAAATTGTGATCGAGGATGTCTTTCTTGTTGAGTCCGGAATAGTAGGCCATTTTTTCGGCCACGGCATTTCGTTCACTTTCAGGTATAAATCCGCCCTTTGCCAAAGCGGGAATCAGCGTGTTGATCGTATACGCTTCGGCCTCGGGAAGCACTTCGAGCAAATCTTTGCTCTGCAACTCGCTCGGCAAGGCCTTGTGGTGCCACGCCGCGGCGGTGTAGTAGGGCAGGTTCAAGGCACTTGACACGGGTCCGCCCACACGGATCACCTTATAATCAGCCGGACTCACCATGATGACCCCGTTGAGGTACATCCACTGCTGGTTTTGCAATGCCAGGGAAAGACCCATGACGCGGGTGCCCCCATAGCTTTCGCCGATAATGTATTTGGGTGAGCGCCAACGGTTGTTTCGGGTCACAAAAGTGTTCATCCATTCGGCGAGATATTTTACATCGGCATTGATACCGAAAAATTTATCCCTATCCACCTCTTTGCCGGTTTCGGGTATGGTTCTTGAATAGCCTGTGTTGGCCGGATTTATATAGACAATATCGGTAACATCCAATACTGAGTAGGGATTCTCTTTGACGCCGTACGGCTGAACAGGGTAGCCCTCATCATCAATTTTCAATATTCTTGGCCCTGTGTATGCCAAGTGCATCCAAACCGATCCAGAACCTGGCCCCCCGTTGAAGGAGAACAGAATGGGCCGCTCGGCCCTGTTTTTGACATTGTTTCGAGTATAATAGGTGTAGTGCAACGAGGCGATGGGCTTGCCCATTTCGTCCCACACAGGCTGGGTGCCCGTTGTGGCCGTATAGGTCATTGGTGTGCCATTGATGGTGACACTGTGTTGGGTGGTCACCGTGGTGTCGATGGGTAATTTCCGATCTTGGGAATAAGCAAAAAGAAAACTCATTGTAAGAATGAGAGAGAGTAACTGTTTTTTCATTTTCATTTGAATTAGACTTGCCTTAAAAATAGGCATTTTGTTTAAGAAACTTTAAAGTCTGCAGTGCCCTTGACAATCTTTGTTACCTTTATTAGGCAACAGTATGTTCATATGGAAAAAAACTCAAGAAGAACCTTTAACACCATGCTGGCAAAAGGGATCGGAGCCACGGCCTTGGCCGCCCACCTGCCTTTGTCATGTGCCATGGGAAACAATCAAAAAAAGAAAAAACTGGGCATCGCTTTGGTGGGTTTGGGCAGCTACAGCACCTATCAGTTGGCCCCTGCACTTCAAGATACCCGGCATTGCTATTTAGCAGGCATTGTTACGGGTACCGCTGCCAAGGAAAAAATATGGGCCAATCGATATAACATTCCCCAAGAAAACATCTACAACTACGAGAATTTTGACACCATTGCCGATAACGATGCCATCGATGTGGTGTATGTGGTGCTGCCCAACAGCATGCACGCTGAATTTTCAGTACGGGCGGCCGAAGCGGGCAAGCATGTCATCTGCGAAAAGCCGATGGCCATGAATGTCGCAGAGTGTGATGCCATTATCGATGCCTGTAACAAAGCCGGGGTCAAACTGGGAATGGGCTATCGCCTACACTCAGAACCCTACACTCAAGAGGTGAAGCGTTTTGTAAGGAAAAAAACCTTTGGCGATGTACTGTACGTCTCGGCAGATGCCGCTTATCGCTCTACGGGAAACCCCAATCAATGGCGGTTGAACAGAAAATTATCAGGCGGTGGAGCCTTGATGAACATGGGGGTATACGCCATTCAAAGTGCCATTTACAGTACGGGCGAAAACCCTGTTTCGGTGACCGCCCAAGAGTTCAGTACGCGGCCAGCTTATTTTAAAGATACCGACGAGACCATTACTGCCCAATTCAAATTTGCCAGTGGCGCCGTGGCCAATATGATGACCTCACACAATGTCAGGGCCAATAGACTATACGCTTCCTGTGTGAACGGATGGTTCGAACTCGACCCTGCCAGCACTTATATTCCCTTGGCGGGAAGAACTTCAAGGGGTGAACTGGATTTTCCGCAGGAAAGCCAACAAAAACTACAGATGGATGATTTTGCAAGTCACGTGCTGTACGGCACGCCAAACCTTGCCCCCGGTGAAATGGGCAAACGTGACATGATCATTGTAGAGGCTATTTACAAATCGATTGCCGAGGGAGGAAAAAAGCAGCAAATGAATTTTGAACCAAAGTACGGGTTTGGGGGTTGATCAAAGTAGTACCATCCTATTCTAAATAAAAAGGCCCGATGGAAATATTTCCATCGGGCCTTGTATTCTTTAATGATAACATTATTTAGTCACCTTCGCTCAACGAGAAACTACCATCACCATCGAAAGAGGTAAGTGTAATAGTTACCGACCACAGGCCCGAAGCTCCCGCATCGGTGACCCCAGAGAAAGAATCCGGTTCAGAGGCCCCATTTAGGCTGCGGTCTAAAACGGTTGTGCCATCGGCATCACGAACGACCATGTTAAAGGTGCCTTCTGCGGTGGCGGTGATGTCTGCATTATAGTCGGCCGTGGTCAAATTGTTCAACCAGACAAAAGTTCTTCAGGCACTTCCACCATTGCCTGTAAAGTCTCCATCCACATCACCATTAAAATCATCGCCATCGTCAAAGAGCACGCTGCCGTTGACCATGATCTCCATCGATGAGTCATCATCGTCATTATTGCTACAACCGACAAAGGCCACGGCGGCCACCATTGTCAAGATAAATAGATAGTTTTTAGCAAGTTTCA
>CEVF01032834.1_pt1 | contig 65770 bp, 67 predicted proteins | sample 356441 | NCBI WGS metagenome assembly CEVF01 (sample SAMEA2622765, study PRJEB7988) | marine metagenome | biome: marine biome (ENVO:00000447); feature: surface water layer (ENVO:00002042); material: "saline water (ENVO:00002010), including plankton (ENVO:xxxxxxxx)" | depth 5 m | reverse complement strand
AATGCGCCTGAAAAGGGCCAAGGCCAGACTTGTTGAAATCTATAATACGCTGAAATAGATGGCAGACGAATTTAACAATCCGTTTAGGGAGCTCGATAAAAGGCTGAGGGACGTGCCGCCCGAGATGCGAAAAAAAGTGATGCACGATGTGGCCATCGCCAAACTTATTATGGAAATGGCCATTCTCGTTACCTCGAACTACTCATCGCTATTGGCCGGTATGTTCAAAACAAACAGAAGAAAATAACCAATATATAATCAACAACTAAAAGGAATGGAAACATATAGGGAAGCGCTTTCGGAAAGTCTGGAAAACCTACTGTCAGGGGCAGCAGAGGTACTTCCAAAGATCATTTTGGGCATTATGGGCCTGATTCTCGCTTGGCTGGTGATGAAAATCATCCTTTTTATCTTGAAAAGGGTATTAAAGGCGGCGAAGATCGATACGGTTTCACAAAAGGTGGCCGATGCAAAGCTGTTCGGTGACAAAGAGATCAAGATAGACCTGTTGAAAATTATCTTGGGAACGGTTCGCATACTGCTCATATTGCTCTTTGCCGTGGTGATAGCCGAAGTACTCGGTTTAACGCCTATTTCAGAGGGTATAATGGCCATGTTTGGGTATCTGCCCACATTGATAAGTGCCATTTTGATCTTGGTAGGTGGCCTTTACCTTGCCTCGTTGGTAAAAAAGGGCACCCTTGCCCTGTTTGAATCCATGGGCATTGGCGGCTCAAAAGTGATCAGCAGTGTATTGTTCTACCTGATAACCTTCTTTATTTCAATTACGGCCCTTAACCAAGCGGGTATCAACACCGATATCATTACCAGCAACTTTACCATGATACTTGGCGCCTTTTTACTGGCAGCAGCCCTTGGTTTCGGACTTGGGGCCAGGGATGTATTCTCTGACCTGATGAAGATGTTCTACATGCGAAAGATATACATGGTGGGTGACAAAATCTCTTTTGACAACGTAGAAGGTACCATTGAGGCCATTGACAATACGACCATTACACTCAAGACCCGTGATGGTAAATTGGTTGTGCCCATAAAGGATTTGACCTCAAACAGGGTTTCCCTGAAGCAGTAATATAAATTGCCTATTCGATTGAAAATTTTGTTTTTGGGATGATAATCTTTGGTAACTGTTATAAAGGTTATGAAAGACCTACAAACTTTTAATTTTAATTGTTTAGAAAAGTAGGCTACTTATGCAGAAAAACGTTCAATTTTTCAGATAAATCGGGTTTTTACTGAGTCTTTTTAAAATTAAAGTATGTATGCCCGTTCCCAATTTTAGCCAAAATCAGATTTCCTTGCCCAGGGATTCCTTTTAATTATTGTAACCAAATTAAGTCGAAGTAAAAATTCAACCAATATTCTAAAAACTGTAGATTTTAAATTGAATTCAATCAATATTCAGATGATTTTGAATTTTTTTAAATATCAACACATATTTTAATAGGGAAAGACCAACACAACATTTACAGTGAACCCGAAAATCACTAATTTTGGTGCTTAACCTAAATACATCTATGAGTTCTAAAAAAGGAAAAGTACAAGAGCTAATACAAGAGCGATTACTCGAAGAAAGAAAGGTTTTTCTATGGGGGATGGTAGATGACGATTCTGCCAAGCACGTGATCGAACGCCTATTATACCTTGACCTTATCAACCATAAGGAAATTCAATTGGTCATCAACAGCCCTGGAGGTTATGTGACTTCTGGTTTTGCGATATACGATACCATTGGGCAAATCAAAAGTCCCGTTTCCACCGTTTGTTCTGGTCTAGCGGCCTCAATGGGCTCAATTTTGCTGTCAGCGGGCAAAAAGGGCCGAAGATTTATACAGCCACATGCAAAGGTAATGATTCACCAGCCCAGTGGCGGGGCACGGGGGCAAGCCTCAAATATTGAGATTCAGGCGCGTGAAATTCTAAAAACCAAAGAATTGGGAGCCAAAATACTGGCCGAAAACTGTGGGCAGGATTTTGAAAAAGTGATGAAGGATTTTGACCGTGACTATTGGATGAGCGCAGAAGAATCGGTTGAATACGGAATTGTAGATAATATTTTGGAATAATTTTTTCGCACCATAAAAAAAGTCCTTCGCAATTGCTGTAAAGGACTTTTCTAATATATATGGACGCCGTAGCGGGATATTCTCTATCATATATACGACGATTAAAAGGGCAAAAGATTACATAGGCCGTGTTAAGAAAAGTTAAAACGTATCAGGATTTTCGATAATCTCCCTGGCCCGTTGCCTTAAATCAGATAGTTCGCTTTTGTCTTTTTTTTCCAAAAGATTGAGCATCATGGCCATACGTTGGTTGTCTTTGAAATAGTCTTTTTTCTCATCCAAAAAATTCCAATAGAGCGCATTGAACGGACAGGCATCTGCCCCTAACTTTTTCGTGTGGCTGTAGTGGCAGCCCTTACAGTAGTTGCCCATTTTGTTGATATAGTTGGCACTGCTTACATACGGTTTTGTGGCTATAATACCCCCATCTGCATATTGGCTCATGCCCCTTGTATTGGTAATTTCAACCCATTCGATAGCATCTATATAGACGCCTAGGTACCAAGCATCGACTTCATCTGGGTCGACTTGGGCCAATAGGGCGAAGTTGCCGATGACCATTAAACGCTGAATATGGTGGGCGTAGGCCCCATCTAGACTTTGGCCAATGGCATGTTTCAGGCAGTTCATCTTTGTTTTTCCCGTCCAGAAGAAATCGGGTAGGGGGTTGTGGTTTTCCAGTTCGTTCAGTTTCGCATAGTGGGGCATTTCTTTCCAATAGACTCCCCTCATGAACTCTCGCCAACCAAGTATCTGACGGACAAAACCCTCGACTTGGGAAATATGGATGTCTGACGTGTTTTCATAGTAATGGTCCAAAACTTTTTCAATGACTTCTTTCGGAGCAAGCATCTTGCTGTTCATGGCAAATGATAACCGCGAATGGAAAAGAAATTTTTCATCGGTGTGCATGGCGTCTTGGTAATCGCCGAAATGCACCAACAGATTCTTGCAGAAATGGTTGAGTACCGATAGGGCATCGCTTCTTGAAGTGGGCCAGCCAAACTGCCGGGAATCAATTTTACCGAAGGTTTTGATACCGGTTTCCTCGATTTCAGAGACGATATGGGTCACATCTTTTCGAAATCCCCTTTCATGTGGAATCTTAGGATTTCCCGTCCATTTTTTTCGATTGCTTTGGTCAAAATTCCATTTGCCGCCATCGGGTTGCCCGTTCACCATCATAATGTCGTGTTTCTTCCGCATATGGCGGTAGAAATTTTCCATGACGAGCTGTTTTTTTCCCTTGAAGAACTCCGCCAACGCTTCCCGAGAGGTATAAAAGTGTTCGGTATCAAAGGCTTCGGTCTCGATGTCGATATTTTCGCAAATTTCTTTCAGTTGCCCATCCAATCGATGCTCATCGGGCAGTTGGTACTCGAATTTCTCTGCTTGCGTCTCCTGTAGATACGTGGAGATAATTGTAGGGAGTTTCTGTGGATTTTCAGCATCGTTGATTTTCAGATAGATAACCTTGTGTCCATCCTCCTTTAATTGGGTGCAGAAAGTACGCATGGCCGCAAAAAAGGCCACTACTTTCTGTATGTGGTGGGTTACATAATCACTCTCTTGCCGCATTTCGGCCATGAGATAGGTGGTCTCGTCATTGACCTCATCGAACCAACTATGCTTTCGGTTCAACTGGTCGCCCAATATCAGTCGCAGTTTTTTCAAAGCTTAAAATAATGATGGTTGTAGCCACAACCGTTGAAAGGCCCCGTTTCGGTCGTAGATTTCGGCCTGGCGTTGTATGTTGAATTTTCGGTCTCTGCCATCGTTGCCCACACCGCTTACATAGAGCCAGTTGCCCCAGTTGCTGTGCACATCGTAGTCGAGCAGCAGGCTCTCGAAATAAGCGGCCCCGATGTGCCAGTCTTGTCGCAGGGTTTTCGACCAATAGCTTGCCACGTTCTGGCGGCCCCGGTTGCTCATCCATCCAGTATTGGCCAGCTCTATCATATTGGCATTGACAAAAGGTTCGTCAGTATGGCCTGAAATCCATTTTTGTAGTGTCTCTGAATCGTTTTCCCATTGGATCTTCCTGTCAAAAATGCCGCCCAGTGAGAAAATCTTGTCGCCATACTTCAATGAAATGTATTTGAAATAGTCACGCCATAGCAACTCAAAAAACAGCCAATAGGTGTCTTGGTTTTTGATGATTTCTTTTTCGAACTCTTTGATCTGCCAATAAACATAGCGGGCAGAAATACTGCCATTGGCGAGCCATGGTGAGAGTTTTGAACTGAAATCGGGGCCTACCAGCCCATTTCTGGTCTTTTTGTAGGTTTTAAGCTTTTGTGTTTCCCAAAAGTAGTGGTGGACCCGTTTTAGGGCTTGGTCTTCACCGCCCTTGAAGGGAAAAGCCGTTCTCGAATCTGTGGTGAACCCTTCAAGCCCCAATGTTTCAAGTTCAGGCAATTGGGTGTTATTTTCGACCAGATTTTTTTTTGGCAATTTTTTTGGAATCGGCACCACGGCCCGTATTGAAGCCCTGTTTTCAATTCTTTTGCGGAAATCGGTGAACACATCAGGCACATCGGCAAAACTATGAAAGGGCGAATCGGCCGGATGCACAAGAAACTGGTCAAAAATTTCATGAAAGATGACAGTCGGCCGTATTTTCTGTTTCACCTTTTTGAGAACCACTGTCTCATCGCGTGTCCATTCTTTTTGCATAAAAATGTCAGTTACCCCATGTTCCTCGACAAGTTTCGGTAGCACTGCTTCAGGTTTGTCGTGGTAGACCAACAAGCTGATGTTCAGCGAGGCGAGGTTCTGTTTTAAGGTTGCCACAGATTCTAACAGAAACCTCGCACGGTATTTTTCTGTTTTTTTAAAGCCAAAATCACCGATATCGAAATTTCTGGGATCAAAAAAGTAAACGGCCAGTACATTTTGCCCTTGGTATGTTTCGGCCAAAACAGTATTGTCATGTACGCGCAGATTGTTCTGAAACCAGATCAGGTGGCTCATTTCTTGTTTCTTTTACAGCGTTCACTACAATATTTCACATGTTCCCAATTTCTTTTCCATTTCGCCCTCCAACTAAAGGGCCTCTGGCAAACAGGACAGATTTTTGCTGGCAGAAGGATTTTTTTACGCACCATATGTTTAATAAAAATACGAAAAGATTAAACAATAGTGGATGTGATTAGAAGAAACCGTCAAATTTTCTAATTTTAGTACTTTTGCCAACTAACTTGTAAACGCCGCATACAGCATGCCACAAAGCCCTAAGAACATTGCCATTGTTGGATCGGGCTTGGTGGGCTCGTTGTTGGCCATCTACCTTCGAAAATTCGGTCACCAAGTGACCATTTTTGACCGTCGACCCGATATCAGAACCATTGAGTTTTCAGGGAGGTCTATCAACTTGGCCATGAGCAATAGGGGTTGGAAGGCCCTACGAGAGGTAGATATCGAGGATGAAATCAGAAAAATAGCCATTCCATTGTACCGGAGGGCCATGCACGTGCCCGACAAACCGTTGTATTTTCAAAACTATGGATTGGAAGGGGAAGCGATATGGTCGCTTTCGCGCGGTGTGTTGAACAGAAAGATGATAGACCTGGCCGAAAGCGAAGGTGCCGTCTTCAGGTTCAATGAAAAGGTATGGGACGTCAACTTGCCAGAGGCCAAATTATACACGGGCGAAACCGAGAAAAGTGAATGGCAAGAATATGATTTCGATATTGTTTTTGGCTGTGACGGCGCATTTTCGAGGGTGCGCCACAAAATGCAGCGGCGTAGCCGTTTTGATTATTCGCAAGACTTCATCGATGTGGGCTATAAAGAACTGACCATTCCCCCGAACGAGGATGGAACCCACAAACTCGACAAGAACTCTTTTCACATATGGCCCAGGGGAAGGTTCATGCTGATTGCCATGCCCAATATTGACGGCAGCTTTACCTGCACACTTTTTTTGCCCTTTGAGGGGGCCGTTTCTTTTGAGAGCCTAACCACCGAGCAAGAGGCCAAGGCCTTTTTTAAAGAACATTTTCCGAATGTCAGAAAGGTCATCGATAACCTAATCCGTGATTTTTTCAAGAATCCTACCAGTGCTATGGTGACCATGAAATGTTACCCGTGGACCTATTGGGACAAGGTAGCCCTTGTCGGCGACTCTGCGCATGCCATTGTGCCCTTTTACGGACAGGGAATGAATGCTGGTTTTGAAGATATTTTTGTGCTGAGCCAATTGATGAAGAAGCATAACGATGATTGGGAGACCATTTTTCAAGAATATCAAAGGGAGCGAAAGCCCAATGCCGATGCCATTGCCGAGCTCAGCCACCGCAATTTCATGGAAATGAGCAGCAAGACAGCGGACCCTGATTTTTTGTTGCAGAAAAAAATCGAGAAATGGTTTTATGAGAAACATCCGGACAAATGGATCCCTGTCTATAGCCGTGTGACCTTTTCTGAGCGCCCCTATGCCGAGGCGCTGGCCATCGGCGACCATCAAGAGAAAATTATGCAAGAGGTCATGAAAATGCCCAACATCCATAAAATATGGAACAGTGAAGAGGTGGAACGGAAAATATTGTCCCTGCTTTAGACAAAAAAAGCCACGCTGCAGCGTGGCTTTTTGATTCCTATTTTTTCTGGTGCCTAAATCTTGGCGAAAAGTGCTTCCATTTTTTCTTGCTCTTCCTCAGCTAATTTGGGGTCGACCAAGATTCTACCACTGTGCTCGTCGGTAATGATTTTTTTGCGTGAAGCGATCTCTACCTGAACCTGCGGTGGAATGGTGAAGAAAGAACCGCCAGATGCACCCCTTTCAACGGGTACCACGGCCAAGCCGTTCTTCACATTGTGGCGTATACGCTTGTATGCCTTTACGAGTCTTTCCTCGATTTTTTCTTCGAACTCCTCCGATTTTTTCAAAAGGGCCTTTTCTTCTTTTTCAGTCTCGGCCAAGATGGCATCCAACTCACTTTTCTTGTGTTTTAGATGGGCCTCTCTTTCGGTCAGTTTCTCTTTGGTCTCTGAAATGACCTCTTTTTTCTGTTCTATCTGGGCCTTGAATTCTTTGATGTTTTTCTCGGCCAACTGAATTTCAAGCTCTTGAAATTCGATTTCTTTGCTCAAAGAATTGAATTCGCGGCTGTTTCGCACATTTTTTTGCTGCTCTGAATATTTCTTGATCAGGGCTTTTGACTCTTCAATCAAATTTTTCTTTGCCGATATTTCGTAGTTGATGGTCTCAACATCGGTCTTTAACTTATCGATTCGGGTTTTTAGACCCTGTACCTCGTCTTCGAGATCCTCTACTTCCAAAGGCAGCTCGCCCCTAACGTTTCGAATCTCATCAACACGAGAGTCTATAAGTTGCAAATCGTAAAGGGCCCTTAATTTCTCCTCTACGGTCGCTTCAGTTTTTTTTGCCATTTTCTAAAAATACTTGATGGGATTAGTATCACTTTCCGATAAAGCGATTGCAAAATTAGGGATTTTTTTCGTAAGAAAATCGTATATCAGATTTTTTGTAAACCGTTCAGATTCAAAATGTCCGATATCCATCAATACCAACTGGCCCTCTGCCTCATAAAACTGGTGGTATTTGAGGTCGGCGGTAATGAATGCATCAGCACCGGCCTGCTTTGCGGCCCTTATGGCAAATGCACCACTGCCCCCCAAGACGGCCACTTTTTGTACCTTTTTGCCCAACAGGGCCGAATGTCGTACACAGCCCGTTTGCATGCGTTCTTTCACGAACCGTAAAAAGGCTTTCTCCGCTACCGGCGATTCGAGTTCGCCTACCATGCCCATGCCCAGTTTTTGGTTGGTATTGTCGAGGGTGGTGATTTCATAGGCCACTTCTTCATAGGGGTGATGCCTGAACAGCGTGCGTAAGATATTTTTTTCTAGGTGTGAGGCAAAGGTGACGTTGATTTGGGTTTCAGCTTCGTAATGTGTCTCACCAATTTTACCAATGGTCGGGTTGGCGCCTTCTTGGGGCTTGAAGCTACCGGTTCCATCCACAGAAAAGCTACAGTTTTCATAATTTCCAATGTTTCCGGCCCCTGCCTCGAACAATTTGTTCCGCAGAAGATCAGCATCTTTTTTTGGTATGAAGGTGGTCAGTTTTTTTATGGTGCCCGTTTTTGGCAAGAGAATGCGGCAATTTTTGAGGCCCAGTGCGTGGCAAATTTTGGCGTTGACCCCATCGATTGCATTGTCAAGAGCCGTATGGATGGCAAAAATGGCTATCTTGTTCTCAATGGCCTTCATAACCGTTCTCTCAACATAGCTGCTACCTGTCAGCCGTTTCAGCCCAGCGAAGATTATGGGATGAAAACTGACGATCATGTTACAGTTTTTGGCCATGGCCTCTTCAACAACAGTTTGCAAGGTGTCGTGAGAAATCAAGATACCTGTGACCTCTTGTTCGGCGTTTCCCACCAGAAGCCCTGTATTGTCAAAGTCCTCGGCATAGTGCAAGGGAGCAAGTTCTTCAAGATGTTCGATGATATGCTTAACTTTCATTTTGCCTGTTTTGGGTCGTTAAAGATAAAATATTATAATTTCGCCCTGTGATGTACTTACTACGGGTCATGGCTTTTCCGTTGTCACTTCTATATGCGGCGGCGGTGTATCTGCGCAACTTTCTGTATGATATCAAGCTGTTCAGGTCAAAAAGTTTTGTCACCCCTACCATTTGCATTGGTAACCTGAGCGTTGGCGGTTCTGGAAAGACACCCATGGCCGAATACCTGGTAGAAATGCTCAAAGACGATTATAAATTGGCTGTTCTCAGCAGGGGTTACCGCCGAAAGTCAAAGGGCTTTGTTTTGGCCGATGCACAGTCTACGGTTGCAGATTTGGGAGACGAACCTTACCAGGTGCACAAGAAATTCTCTGAAGTGACGGTTGCCGTGGATGCCGATAGAAGAAGGGGTATTGCTACTTTGGAAAAGCGTGTGCGCCCCGATATTATCTTGTTGGACGATGCTTTTCAGCACCGCCGTGTGAAGGCAGGTCTTTCAATACTGCTTACACCCTTTGGGAAGCTGTATGTGGATGATTGGTACCTTCCTACGGGAAATCTTCGTGATGCGAAGAAAGAAGCCCGAAGGGCCGACCTCATTATTGTGACGAAGTGCCCACATGAAATTGGTGGGCGCGAACGGGAGTCCATCACAAACAAACTACATCCACGATTGCATCAAAAGGTACTTTTCAGCGGGTTGGCCTATGATGAAAAAGTAAGGAGCAATAACCGATCGTGCGATTTGGTAAGCCTAAAGGGAACGTCGATGGCGTTGGTAACGGGCATTGCCAATCCACAGCCATTGGTCGAACATTTAAAGGAATGCGGTCTAGAGTTCGTTCACCTGAAATACGCCGACCACCACTACTTTTCTAAAAATGACCTGGAAAAATTCAAAAAATTTGAAGTGGTGTTAACGACGGAAAAAGATTTTAGTCGTTTGGAAGGCAAGCTCGACAATGTGTTGTACCTACCGGTAAGGCACAGATTTTTAAATGACGATGCAGCGATTCTCAAACAATGTGTCGTCCATTTTCTCAGGCATTGTTCTCGATCTTAGACCGGAAGATATTCTCGCCTATTTTTTGATAGAAAACCTCTGGTTTAAAGGGTTTGGTCACCACATCGTTGCAACCTGCGGCGTAAAAGCTGTCAAGGCTATCATCCAATGAAATGGCCGTAAGGGCAATAATGGGTATCTCTTTGTTGAACTTACGTATTTGCCTTGTGGCCTCCTCGCCGCTTATGCCCGGCATATGAATGTCCATGAGAATGGCATCATATTTATTGGCCTTTGCCATATCAATTGCTTCGTTGCCATTGTTGGCGATGTCACAGGTAATTTCCTTTTTGTTCAGCATTTTTTTGGTGATCACCTGATTGATCTTATTGTCTTCGACCACCAATACATGAAGACCCTTTAGGTCGAATTCTTTGGTGTACGGTTCAAAAGGCACCTCTGATACGGCTTTGTCCTCTGTTTTCAGGTCGAGTTCGAAAAAGAAAGAGGTGCCTTTGCCCACTTCGCTCTCAAGCTCAATTTTGGCTCCGAAAAGGCCCAATAAGCTCTTTACAATGGTTAATCCAAGACCGGTTCCGCCATATTCCCGGTTTATTTGGATAGACCCTTGTTCGAAGCTGTCAAAAATATTCTTTTGCTGTTCTTCAGTGATACCTATGCCATTGTCTTTAACTTCGAAATACAGCTTTACATCCTCATCCTCTTTCTTCAAGAGTTTGGCAATTACCTCTACACGACCATTTTTGGTGAACTTAAGCGCATTGCCGATAAGGTTCATGAAAATTTGGGAAAGCTTCATCGGGTCGCCTAGTAGCGTGTGCGGGATCTTGGGATCAAAATTCAGATGAATGGTCGTATTGTTCTCTTTGGCGTTTTGTTGCAAAGTGTCAATGACATCGGTAAGCACTTTTTTGAGCTTGAATTCGACGCTCAAAGGTTCTACCTTGTCGGCTTCAATCTTATTGATCTGTAAGATGTCGTTGATGAAGTTCAAAAGGTAATCTCCCGAAAACTTCAATGATTTTAAATGTTCTTTTTGGTGTTCTGCCGGATTTTCTTCGAGCAATAGGTGGGTAAGTCCTGTTACAGCGTATAGCGGTGTTCTCAGCTCATGGGTAACGGTCGAAAGAAAGTTGGTCTTTGCCTTCATGGCTGATATGGCCGAATCCCTGGCCAACTCTAGTTCTTTGTTCTTTGTGTGAAGAAGGTCGTTGGTCTTAAGCTTGATCTGGTTGTTTCTGAACAATGATATCGCCAATAATGAAATAATGACCAAGAATGCCGAGGTCAATATGGCCGTTATCTCAGATCGGTTGGCTGATTGGCTCAGTTTTTCGTTGGTCTCGGTCAGTTTGGCAATTTCATTGCTCATATGGTCAACAAGAATCTTATCTGAGGTCTTGGCCTCTACCTTTACCTTCTCAATGTTGAACAATGAGTCTTTAATATTGTTCACTTCGCGAAAGTGCTGCAATGCTTGTGCGTAATCCCCTATTCTTTCATAGATGGCCGTTAATTTCTCATTTGCAAGAAGTAGCTCTCTATAAAAATTGTTCTTTTTGGCCAATTCAAGGGCTGCCTTGGCGTGCTGTATCGCCTCTTCTGGCTTCGAAATACGCATATTAAGATCGGACAGGCGTAAGTTAGCCTTCGTTGCCAGATAGGCCCTTTCTTTTTCATCGGAGTTGACCAAAAGGGCATTATAGTTTCTTGCTGCATCTTCAAGCCTTTCGATATTCATGAAAATATCTCCTTCGGCAAGCAAAATATTGTTGAGCAAATTTCGGTCATTGCTCAGTTCACGGGCTTCTTGAAGCATGTTTATCGCTTGGAAATTATTGCCCTCCCGATAAAGAATGGAGGCATTGATAAACTTATGGACTGCTTCTCCATGTGGATATTCCAAATCCTTTAACAAAATACTGGCCCTAGCTGTATAAAATTCAGCAGCCTCAAGGTTTTCACGGTCTAAGTGTATGAGGGCATATTTATGATAGGTGTCCAATAGGGCCTTGAAATCTTCGTTTTTTTCAGCTAGGTCAGCAGCTTCGTCCAAAGCCTTAATGGCCTGGTCGATGTCACTTTGATGCCTGTATTGTAGGGCCTTTTCAAAGATTTCTTGCATATCTGGATCAGAAGTGGTGCTGCTCTGGCCATAGCTAGGGGCAAGGCATAAAAATACCAGCACAACCAAAACAATGGAGCACACTATAGATTTATATGCATTTGTTGCCTTCAAATGTATCTGTTCTTGATAAGCAGTTCAATTAAATCGATCATTCTCGAACAATACCCTGTTTCATTGTCATACCATCCGATAATTTTAACCATTCTACCAATTACAGAGGTCATCTGAGAATCAAACGTACAAGAATAACAACTATTGTTTATATCGACCGATACTATGGGGTCTTCGGTATAGAAAAGTACATTTTTTAGCTCATTTTCTGAAACCTTCTTAAATGTACTGTTTATTTCATCAATCGATGTTTCTCTTTTTACATTGAATGTGATGTCGGTCAACGAACCGTTTGGTACGGGAACCCTTATGCCGCAGCCCCCGATAACATTCGAGAGTTCTGGAAAAATCTTGGTCAGTGCCTTGGCGGCCCCTGTCGTAGTTGGAATGATTGACTGCCCCGCTGCCCTGGAACGTCGCAGGTCGCGATGTGGTCGATCATGCAGGCTCTGGTCAGATGTATACGAATGCACAGTGGTGATATAGGCCTGTTCAATTCCGCACAGTTCGTGCATTACCTTGATCATCGGTGCGGCATTGTTGGTGGTACACGATGCATTGGAAATGATATCATCAGTAGGGGCCAGAATATATTCGTTCACACCAATTACCACCATTTTTATGTTATCGTCTTCTGGCGGAACCGATAGAAGAACCTTTTTTGCCCCATTCTTCAAATGGTGCTCCAAGGCGCTTCGATTCTTGAATTTTCCCGAGGCCTCAACCACTAGGTCCACTTCATATTGCTTCCAGTTGATGTCTTTGGGATGCTCGTGGTTAAGCACTTGCGTCTTGCGGTCATTGACCCAAATGGCATTGCCCTCGGCTTTTATTTCTCCATCGAACACACCGTGAAGGCTATCATATTTTAATAGATGGGCCAATGTCTGGGCATTGCCAAGGTCGTTGAGGGCAACCACCCGAAAATCAGGGTGTTTCTGCAAAAGTCTAAAAAGGGTTCTGCCAATTCTGCCAAAACCATTGATGCCAATATTGATTTGGGGCATTCTTGTGTTTTTATATAATAGCCAACGCAATTTGTGGCAGGCCTTAGTCGATATGCTTGTGCGCCTTGTATGAGGAACGTACCAAAGCTCCGCTTTCAACGTGTCTGAACCCCATTTCTAGGCCTAGTTTCTCATATTTTTCGAATTGCTCTGGCAAGATGAACTCTTTTACCGGAAGATGTTTTTTAGAAGGCTGTAGATACTGCCCGATGGTGACCACGTCTACGTTTGCCCTTCGTAGGTCTTCAAGGGTTTCGATAACCTCTTCTTCACGTTCTCCCAGGCCTAACATGATGCCCGATTTGGTTCGGTGGGCGCCATTTTTCTTTAGATAATCAAGAACACCCAGACTACGGTCATACTTCGCTTGAATACGTACCTCTCGGGTGAGCCTTCTAACGGTTTCCATGTTATGTGAAATCACTTCGGGCGCTACGGCCAAAATTCTGTCCAAATGGGTTTCGACCCCTTGAAAATCTGGAATCAGTGTCTCTAAAGTGGTGTCGGGGTTCATTCTCCGTATGGCTTTCACGGTCTCGGCCCAGATAATGGAGCCCATGTCCTTTAAATCGTCACGGTCTACCGAAGTGATCACCGCATGTTTAATGCCCATTATTTTGATTGAGCGCGCCACTTTTTCTGGTTCTGCCCAGTCAACACTTTCAGGCCTCCCGGTCTTGACGCCACAAAAACCACACGAGCGGGTGCATATATTGCCCAAAATCATAAAAGTGGCCGTACCCTCGCCCCAGCATTCGCCCATGTTCGGGCAACTGCCCGAGGTACATATGGTATGCAGGTCGTATTTATCCACCAAACCCCTTAATTGGGTATATTTTTTGCCAGTGGGCAGTTTTACGCGAAGCCATTTTGGCTTGCCCTTCTTCGGGGGCACGATGCTTTCGGCGACATCTATTGACATAACAACGTTTTTGTACTACAAAGATACGAAACAACGCAAATAGGCTAATTCAGTGAGCCATTGCCTTTTTTGATGATTTCTGCCAGTAGTTTTCTGGCCCTGAGCAGTTTTACCTTGACATTGTTGACGGGCTCATCCAGCTCTTTTGCAATGTCTGCATAGCTCAGTTCATTAAAATAACGAAGATTGATGACCTGTTGGTAATGGGGCTTCAATTTTTTTATATGTTGGAGGAGATTTGCCAAATTTTGCTCGATTATCAACTTGTCTTCGGCCGACGGACTCTCATCGAGCACCTTGCCGACCTCATCGCCATGGGGCTCAATGTCGGCCAAGATGTTTCTCTTTCTTTTTCTGATCAGGTCTACGTGAAGGTTTTTTGAGATGGTGATCAGCCAGGTCTTGAACTCATAGGCATCATCGTAGGTAGCTATTTTGTCAAAAGCTTTAGAAAAAGTGCGTATGGTAATGTCTTCTGCGTCGTTCTCATTTTTGGTCCTGACCAATTGAAAGGCATAGACATCGTTCCAAAAAGTGTCCAAAAGGGTACTGAAAGCAATTTGGTTGCCTTCTTTGGCTTTTTTAATAGTGTCTTGTAAAGCGTTTGTGCCCAAAAACTATTTTTGTGAAAGATAATGATCGCGTACCTGGCCTAGGTGGCCACCGAGTCTTTTTTGCATTCTTGTTCGCTAGGAAGCTTTCCGCAATATCCGCATGCCTCACCATCTTTGTTCAAATATGGATTTTGACTTGCGCAGGTACCGGCAAACTTTCCATCTTTTTTAGACCAGATCTTAATGGTAATGCCCAAAAAGGCAAGTGCCAAAAGGCCAATTGTAAGAAGTACGAGTTTCATTGCTGGTTTTGTGCAAAGATACGAAAATGGGTGCCATTTGGCACCCATTTACAAATACTTTAAGGTTGGTGGTCAATAGTCGATGTTCGCCACTATGTTCTGAACAGTAGGCGACTGGTTGCCTCCTTGTGGCTCGATGGTGATATAACCAACGGCATCTTCGCCATAGGGCAGGGCCATCAAGCGTTCTTTGTCACCGAACTGTTTTATGACTCCCAAGTTGACCAACTCACCGTTTACCTCGGCCCACATCTGGTAGCATTGGTCTTCTGGCAGCTCCGGTAAATGGCTTACATTTATATAAGACAACTTTTTGACCGGATTTACATAGGCAACGGCCTTTAACTCTTTGGCCTTTTTATTGCCGTTTATGGAATATTTCTTGGTGTTCGGATTGTTGAGAACGATATACTGGTTTCTCAAATCTTCCAGTTGTACCTTCATGTCTTCTTCCAACGTTTTTATTTTGTTGTTGACCATGGTGTTGGTCTTTTGAAGATCTTGGTTCTGGTTCCAAAAGAAATAGGACGAGCCGGCAAAAACAAGGGCAGCAATACTAGCGGCCACTGCAAAGCGGTAGAACCTTCTTCGGCCCATACGCTCGTTGCGAATTCTGTTGAGGATGATTTCCTTAAGGCCCTCAGGAGTTTTTTTGGCATGCATTTTGGCAAAGGCTTCCAAGTTTTCCTGAAGCTCATCATAGGTCTTACGTACTTCAGGATACATGGCTATGTAGCGCTCGACTTGCAGGGATTCTTCCGTAGTGGTATCCCCCAAAAGATATTTTTCCAGTAGGTCTGAATCTAGAAATATGCGTATTTTTTCTTTCATAACATCAAATTTACCAGCAGTAACAATACAACTTGAGCGTCATATATTTTTCGAAGTTCACGAAGGCCTATTTTTAGCCTTGACTTAACGGTGCCCAACGGAATATCCAGCTCTTCACTGGCTTCTTGCTGCGTCATTCCCTGAAAAAATAGGGCATCCAGTACAATTTGGTACTTTGGCTCAATTTTTTCCAAGGTTTCTTGCATGTCAAGAAACTCAGGGCGAATACTGTTCACGCCTACATTATATACGTCTGATACATCGATTTGGATTTCTTTGTCAGCCTTTGTATTGGCACTTCGCAATTTATCGATGGCGGTGTTGCGCGTTATTCTAAAGAGCCAAGTGAACAGCTTGGCCTTTGAGGGGTCGTACGAATCTGATTTTTTCCAGATCTTGATAAAGCTTTCCTGCAGCACATCTTGGGCGAGTTCTTCGTCTTTGACCACTTTGTAGGCCACACCGAACAAGGTGTCGGCATAATTGTCGTAAAGTAGCGAGATGGCCTTTTCATCGCGTTCTGCCAACAGCTCGACAATATGCTTTTCAAGTAGTGTGCTCATGGGCCTTTAAAAATCATTCTGCAGAAAATCCAAAACAAGTGTCCTCTGCGTATATAAGGTAACGCTAAATTATGAAAATGATTATTTAGCGTCGTTACAATAAAGATTCGCTGCCGAGGCAGCTGTTCAAACGTATAAAGTTTTTGGTTAGTTTGGTTTGGTATGACCCCTGTCGATCATTTTTGATCCGGGGGTCATCTTATTATATTGACCTCTGGCGTGAGCCGAATCTTGAACTTTTTCTTTACGGCAGCTTGAATTTCTTCGGCCAATTGCAATATCTCTGTACCTGAGGCATTGCCGTAGTTGACCAGTACCAACGCCTGTTTTTCATGTACCCCTGCATCGCCCACGCGTACACCCTTGAAGCCACATTGCTCAATCAGCCATCCTGCGGGCACCTTTACTTGGGTTTTGTCGACCTCGTAATGGGGTAGGCCGGGATGCTTTTTTTGAAGTTTTTCGAAAGTCTTTCGAGAGACGACCGGATTTTTGAAAAAACTGCCGCTATTGCCTATTTCTTTTGGGTCGGGCAATTTGCTCCGGCGAATTTTGATGACTGCATTCGAGATATCACGAATGGTCGGGTACACAATATTTTGGTCAAGTAATTCTTTTTCCAGTGCCCCGTAGTCAGTATTGAGCTTGTGGTTGCGTTTTGTGAGCCGTAAATTGACAGCGGTAATGATGTAGTTTCCTTTTTCTTCCCTTTTGAAGATAGAGTCGCGGTAACCGAACTGACAGGCCTCCTTGTCAAACTCTTTTAGCTCGCCAGTGGCTATTTCCATAGCAGTACAGCTCACAAATACATCTTTGAGTTCAACGCCATAGGCACCAATATTCTGAATGGGGGCAGTGCCCACATTGCCAGGAATCAACGAAAGGTTCTCGATGCCCCCATACCCCCGGTCAATTGCCCACATGACAAATTCATGCCAGTTTTCACCTGCCATGGCCTGTACCACCACCATGTCATCGTCTTCTTCAACCACCGAAATACCCTTTATGTTGATATGCAGTACCAGCGCATCGATATCTTTGGTGAGCAGCATGTTGCTGCCCCCACTGATCACGAATTTCTTGGGATATGCCTTCAGCGCAAGTGCCTTCTGCAATTCTAACATACTGGTTATCTCAATAAAAAAGGAAGCCTTTACATCGATGCCAAAGGTGTTCAGGTTTTTTAGCGATATGTTCTGTTGAATGTTCACCTAGCTTTTTTATATGCCTGCAACGCTTCGCCCAAAATGGTCACGGCCCTTACCAGACTGTCTTTTTCAAGTACGTAGGCGATGCGGATCTGGTTGTGTCCGAGTCCCTCTGTCGCATAAAAGCCGGCAGCAGGTGCCACCATTACGGTCTCGCCGTTCATTTCAAAATTTTCCAGAAGCCATTGGGCAAAGTCATCGGCACTATCAATGGGTAGTTCAGCAATGCAATAAAAGGCTCCCTGGGGCACGGCCACTTTTACACCCGCTATTTTTTGAAGCTCTTTGACCAATACATTGCGCCTTGCCACATATTCTTTGATTACCTCGTCAAAATAGCTTTGGGGTGTATCCAGGGCGGCCTCACTGGCAATTTGGGCCAATGTGGGCGGAGATAGCCGTGCTTGGGCAAATTTCATGGCGGTTTTAATGACCTCTTTGTTTTTTGAGACCAAGCACCCAATTCGGGCCCCGCACATACTGTATCTTTTAGAGACGGAGTCTATCATGATTGCGTGGTCTTCGAGGTCTGGCTCTTGTAAAATGGAATAGTGCTCCCTTCCATCATAGGTAAACTCCCGGTACACCTCGTCGGCCATTATAAAAAGATCGTGTTTTCGTGCCAATTGCGCCAATTGCGCTATTTCTTCCTTACTGTATAGATATCCGGTAGGGTTGCCCGGGTTGCAGATCAATATGGCCTTGGTTCTCGAAGAAATCAGTTTTTCGAATTCAGAAATGGGTGGCAGGGCGAAATTCTCTTCAATTTTTGATACGATGGGCACTACCGAGACCCCCATTGCGGTGGCAAAGCCATTGTAATTGGCGTAAAACGGTTCGGGAATAATGATCTCATCACCATTGTCCATAATACTTCCCATGGCAAAAGACAAGGCTTCAGACCCCCCGGTGGTAACAATGATGTCATCGGCAGCGACTTCGATACCGTTCTTTCTATAATACCCGCTTATTTTTTGACGATATGCCTCCGACCCTTCGGTCATGCTGTAGGCCAACACCTCTATGTTGGCATTTTTTACGGCATCAAGGGCGATTTTGGGTGTTTTGATATCGGGTTGGCCAATATTCAGGTGAATTACCTTGACGCCCCTCTTTTTTGCCTGTTCGGCGTAGGGCACCAATTTTCTGATGGGTGAGGCGGGCATTTTGCTGCCTTTGACCGAAATTTTTGGCATCTCTCAAATTTTAGACAAAAATGGCAAAACCTATGCTACCAAACAACAAGTGGCAGTGTTTTATGGTAATGTTAAAATTAGGGTCATGAGAAAGATTATTTTGTAACTTTCAAAGAGGTACTTCTTTATAAATCAGGGAAATTGAAGAAAAGATTAATATATGTGTCCCTTTTTTTGCTCTGTTTGGGGCCTGTAGCCTTTTGCCAAGTTTTCGAGATTCCCGAAGGTGAAAAATACCAGAAAGTAAAGTTTGGGCTCATCAACAATTTAATGGTGGTGCCCGTTGAGGTGAACGGTGTCGAGCTGTCGTTCATACTTGATAGCGGGGTGAGCAACCCCATACTGTTTAACCTTTCAGACAAAGATTCTGTTCAGATCAACAATGTTTCTGAGATAACCCTAAAGGGCCTAGGCGAAGGAGAACCGATAAAAGCCTTGAAATCTGTGGGGAACACCTTTAAAATGGGAAAGGCCGTCAACCAAGACCAACCGCTTTATGTGGTGTTGGACAAAGACCTGAATTTTTCAACTTCGTTGGGCATTCCCGTGCATGGCATCTTGGGATACCATATTTTTCGTGATTTTGTTGTCGAGATAAACTATGTCAACAAAACCATGAAACTGCACGACCCCGGGCTTTATAAATACAAAGGGAGCAAGCGCAGCCAAACGCTTCCTTTGGACATTATCAATAGAAAGGCCTATATAGACGCAGCGGTTCTTGTAAAGGATGAAAAAGAGGTGCCTGTAAAACTATTGGTCGATACCGGAAGCAGTGATGCCGTATGGCTATTTCAAGATCCCGAGCAGGGTATAGACATACCAGAAAAAAATTACGAAGACTATTTGGGCAAAGGACTGAACGGCCACATTTTCGGAAAAAGAACAAAAGTGAACGGCGTGCGCATCGGTAATTTTACCCTTAAAGATGCCAAAGCAGCTTTCCCGTACATGGAATCGTTTGGCGCCATTAAAAATTTAGGAGACCGCAACGGCAGTGTTGGGGCAGAAATCTTAAAGCGGTTTAATCTTATAATCGATTATAGCCGTAATAAGGTTACGCTCAAGAAAAATGGCAATTTCAAGGCGCCCTTCCAATATAATCTGGCCGGTGTTGAGTTACAGCACAATGGTGTTCGCTACATTGCCGAGCGTATTACAGATTCGAGGGGTGTTGTACACAGCGACGAAAACCCCATCGGAAGCGTACAGATACTTTTTGAAGACCGTACGAGATTGAGTTTGGTGCCCGAAATCGTTGTGTCGGCCATTAGGGCCGGCAGCCCGGCCGAGGAGGCCGGGCTAAAACAGGGCGATGTAATCTTGGCCGTCAACGGCAAAAGGGTGCACCGCTACAAACTGCAAGAGGTTTTAAAAATGATGAACGAGAAAGAGGGCAAGCGTATCAGGGTATTGATTGAACGATCAAACAAGGATTTGACCTTCAGTTTTGTGCTGAAAAAACTCTTTTAAACAAAAAAACCCGCTGATGCGGGGTTTTTTGTTGGATAATAATTCCTACTTATTTTTTTGCGCCACCATCTTTGACCAAACCTTTTATCTTCAAGATTTTGGTGGGTGTGTCAGCATTCGAGGTAACGGTCACCGCTTTGCGGATCGGCCCAACCCTCTTGGTGTCATATTTCACCTGAATTTCGCCGGTTTCACCTGGCATAATGGGTTTTTCAGGTTTTTTGGGGATGGTGCATCCACAGCTAGATTTCACGTCGCTGATGACCAAAGGGGCATCACCGGTGTTCTTAAATTCAAAAACGCGCACCCCATCGCTTCCTTTTTCAATTTCACCATAGTCAATGGTCTCTGTCTTAAACTCAATTTTCGCTGTTTTTTCTTGGGCCTGGACACCAAAAGCCAAAAGCCCTACGAATAGCAACAATACAGTTTTTTTCATCATTTTAGTTTTGGGTGAATTTCAAATGTAAATGTTTTCGCAGCTGCATCCAAAATTCTTTTGTTATGTAATAACGTTACTTATTTTTGTTTCGTATTTTTCAGATTGGTCATTTTTCAACAGAATCGCGGCAATTATTAACGCTGCTACCCTTAAAAACGACCAGTCAGATTTCCTATTAGACAAAAACCGTACCGAAATTATGCAGATAGCACCAAAATATGAGCCCAGTAGGGTTGAGGACAAATGGTATGAATATTGGATGGAGCATGATTTTTTCAGCTCCAAACCAGACGACAGAGAGCCCTACACCATTGTAATACCGCCACCAAATGTCACCGGTGTACTGCATATGGGCCATATGCTGAACAACACGCTGCAAGATGTATTGATACGCAGGGCCAGGTTACAGGGTAAGAATGCCTGCTGGGTGCCCGGCATGGACCACGCTTCGATTGCCACTGAGGCCAAGGTGGTGGCAAAATTGAAAGAAGAGGGCATTTCCAAGGCCGATATCTCTAGGGATGAATTCCTTAAACATGCCTGGGAATGGACAGACAAGTATGGCGGTGTCATTTTAGAGCAGTTAAAGAAACTGGGCTGTTCATGTGACTGGAAACGCACCAAATTCACCATGGATGACGATATGTCGGCCTCTGTCATCAAGGTTTTTGTCGATTTGTACGAAAAAGGCCTGATCTATCGCGGCCATCGAATGGTCAACTGGGATCCCGAGGCGAAGACAACCCTTTCAGACGAAGAGGTCATTTATGAAGAAAGACAGGGACTTTTATACTATGTCGCATATGAAATCGAGGGCTCTGACGAGAAAGTAACCATCGCAACCACACGGCCAGAGACCATTTTGGGCGATACCGCTATTTGTATCAACCCCAACGATGAACGGTACCGTCATCTAAAGGGAAAAAGGGCCATTGTACCAATTTGCAATAGGGTCATCCCCATTATTGAAGACGAATACGTCGATGTTGAATTCGGCACGGGATGTCTAAAAGTGACCCCCGCGCACGATGAAAATGATAAGAACCTGGGAGACAAGCACGGTCTGGAGATTATCGACATCTTCAACGAAGATGCCAGTTTAAATGCATTTGGCCTCCATTACGAGGGAAAGGACAGGTTTGTTGTAAGAAAGGAAATCGCCAAAGAACTCGAAGAAAAGGGGCATTTGGTCAAGACCGAGCAATATACCAATAAAGTGGGCCTTTCTGAGCGTACAAAGGCGGTTATTGAGCCACGCCTTTCAGAACAGTGGTTTTTGAAAATGGAAGATTTGGCCAAACCGGCCATAGATGCCGTTTTAAAAACGGGCGAGGTCAAGTTTTATCCAAAAAAATTCGAGAATATCTACCGCCATTGGATGGAGAACATTCGCGACTGGAACATTTCACGCCAACTTTGGTGGGGCCAGCAGATACCTGCCTATTATTATGGTAATGGAAAAGATGATTTTGTGGTTGCCGAAACCAAGCAAGAAGCATTGGATAAGGCACAGGAAGCCTTGAATTCGAGAGGAACAGAGAGATCTTTGACACTGGACGATCTTCGTCAAGACCCCGATGTGCTCGACACCTGGTTTTCCTCTTGGCTATGGCCCATAAGTGTTTTTGGGGGTATTTTGGACCCTGAAAATGAAGAGGTCAATTACTATTATCCCACCAACGACCTGGTTACGGGGCCCGATATTCTGTTTTTCTGGGTGGCCCGAATGATCATGGCCGGTTATGAATTTAGAGATGAGCGGCCGTTCGACAATGTATACCTCACCGGTTTGGTGCGCGACAAGCAACGTCGAAAAATGTCGAAATCATTGGGCAACTCGCCAGATGCACTGAAATTGATCGAGAATTACGGTGCCGATGGGGTTCGTGTGGGGCTGCTGTTGAGCTCGGCTGCGGGCAACGATCTATTGTTCGACGAGGCACTGTGCCAACAGGGCAAAAACTTTGCCAATAAAATCTGGAATGCCTTTCGTTTGGTAAAAGGTTGGGAAGTGGCCGCCATTGACCAGCCAGAAGCCGCCAAGATCGGAATTGACTGGTACACGGCAAGGTTCAACCAGGTTTTGGCAGAAATAGAAGACCATTTTGGCAAATATCGTATCTCTGATGCCCTTATGGCGATATACAAGTTGGTCTGGGATGATTTCTGTTCTTGGCTGCTCGAGATCGTAAAGCCGGCTTACCAACAGCCCATTGATAAGAAGACCTATGAAGCAGTGATCCAATTGTTTGAAAAGAACTTAAAACTGCTACATCCCTTTATGCCCTTTCTAACGGAAGAGGTATGGCAGCACATCGCTGAGAGAACACCTGAAAATGCGTTGTGCATCGCTGATTGGCCCAAGGTTGCCGAAGTGGACACGAACATTATCAAGGCATTTGATTTTGCCGCTGAGGTCATTGCTGGTGTGCGAACCATTCGAAAAGAGAAAAACATACCCCAGAAAGAAGTATTGGAGTTGATGGAATTGAATGTGGAGGGGGTAAGCTCAAAAATGGATGCCATCATCAAAAAACTGGGCAATATCTCAGAGATAGCAACGGTGACCGAAACGGTTGATGGGGCCCTGAGCTTTCGGGTAAAGAGCAACGAGTATTTTGTGCCACTTGGCGGGGCGATCGACGTAGAGGCCGAAATCAAGAAATTGACCGAAGAACTTGACTACACACGCGGCTTTTTGCAATCGGTGCAGAAAAAGCTATCGAACGAACGCTTTGTGAACAACGCACCGCCTCAGGTGGTCGAGCTCGAGCGCAAAAAAGCAGCGGATGCCGAGGCCAAGATAGAGACCTTGGAAAAGAGTTTGGCATCACTTGAATAAAACATCTCCTTTTGCGAGAGAATGGTCCGCCCAAGGCTAACAAGTAGGGGAGGTATCAATACCTTCATGTAGGTGCATAACACCCACTTCCGATTATATCGGCACCCCCGCAAAAGGGGAATGCGAAAAGTTAGGTGCGTTTGGGGTAAGCGAAACACGCATATTTCCTTACTTTAGTTGCATATAAAGACTTAGGAATATGAAAAAAATCACATTTATTGCCACCCTTCTTTTGGCAACGGCAATCTATGCCCAACGAGATTGGTCTTCGGTTACCATTACTTCAGAAAAATTGTCAGAAAATGTGTATGTGCTTTTTGGGGCAGGTGGTAATATAGGTCTCGCCATAGGCGAAGAAAATGCTTATGTCATTGATGATCAGTTTGGCCCGCTGACCGAAAAGATTTTGGCCCACATCAAAACGCTGACCGATAAGCCGGTAAAATTTGTCTTGAACACCCATTGGCATGGTGACCATACAGGTGGCAATGAAAATTTGGCCAATCAAGGGGCATTTGTGATTGCCCACGAAAATGTGCGCAAACGAATGTCAACAAAACAAGACCGTGGTGGGGGCAGAATCTCTGAGCCATCTCCTCAAAAAGCCTTGCCGGTGATTACCTTCAACGATAAGATGACACTGTATTTGGGCAATGGCAAAAGCCTGTATGCGATGCATGTGAACGATGCGCATACCGATGGCGATACATACTATTATTTTCCTGAAGATAACGTACTGCACATGGGTGATAATTTTTTTGCAGGCCGCTATCCCTATATTGACCTTAACTCTGGGGGCGATGTAGATGGTTTGATTGCAAACGTAACAATGGCACTTGCCCTGGTCGATGACAAGACCAAAATTATTCCTGGTCATGGCCAAGTAGCGAACAAATCAGATTTGGCAGCGTATCTAGAAGTGTTGGTCACCTTGCGTGAACGTGTCGTAAAAGCCCGGGAGCAGGGCAAATCTCTGGAGGAGGCCCAACAAATGGGCCTTTCAAAAGAATGGGATGCCACCCATGGGCAAGGGTTTATCAACAAGGATAGAATTATCGAATTCATTTACAAATCGGCCGATTAAAACAACGATCATAAAAAATTGAGACCTTGGAAAAGAGCTTGGCCAGTTAGCAGTGAGTTATAATTTAAAAGACACGCTATCTATCTCCTTCTTCCACCAGAATACTGCATGGCCTCGCCTTTGCCGAAACCATAACTGAAGCCCAATGCAATAAATCGCGCCCGAAAACTTCTGTTGAACACCTCAAAGTCATTCTGTACGATTTGGTTTTCACGAATACGTGAGGCAAAGGCATCGCGTACACTCAAGTTCAACACGGCCTTGCCTTTCATTATTTTTTTGCGCAACCCTATATCCAAAAAAGCGATATCGTTAATTTCACCCTGCACGGTCTGGTACGCAGACCTGTAATTTCCGGTTGCCTCAAAATCGACATTCCAAGGCAGTTTGAGCTTGGTCAACAGTTTTGACGACCACTGGTCAGCTTTGAAGTCGAACACAGTATCCGCAAAACTGCCTTCCCGCGTAAAAGTGTTGTAATTGAAATCAAGGTTGAAGGTCAACCATTTGGCCGGACTGTACTTCGTATTGAACTCCACACCCCAGGCATTGTTGGTACCGATGTTCTCGGGCCGTGTAACGTTCACATTGTTTTCAAAGGTCGAAATGCGCTCGATGATATCAGTGGTATATCGGTGATATACCCCAAGGTTCAACGAGGTTTTACCGATAAAGAAGATACCTGTGACCTCGTAAGAATCTGTGAATTCCGGCAGTAAATTCGGATTGCCCTGACGGATGTTGAAATTGTTTCGGATGTTGAAAAAAGGATTAAGATCCCAAAGCCTTGGTCGGTAAATTCTTTTTGAATAGCCTGCCTGCAACGAAATCTTCTCCGAGAATTTGTACGAAGTGTGCGCACTCGGGAAAAGGTTGGTGTAGTTTTGGTTGTTTTCTTCGTTGGTGTTCACCAACAGGGTGCCAAGATCAGTATTTTCAAGCCGCATGCCCGCTTTAATGCCCCATTTTTCACCTTCGTAGGCGGCGGTACCATATACTCCCAGTACGTTTTGGTCAAACTCAAAAATATTGGTCAACCCGGGGTCAGTGACAAACTGCCCATTTTCAAGGTTCTGTACCTCAAAATCATTGCTGACATCGTTGAGTACATACTGTGCACCTGTTTCAACGGAAAACTCGTCTGAAAAGGGTTTGGTGTAATCAAGCTTGAAGGTAAAAATCGATTCCTTGAAGTCGGTACGGGTGTTCTGCTCGGCATCGCGGTCTTCCCCCGAAAGGGTGGCATCGACAAATTCAGAGTTTTGGTCTTTTCCGAAGAAATTACCGAGGGCGCTGAACAACAAGTCGTGGTCTTCATCATCCTCAAAATCTTTCTTATACTGTAATTCGTATTGAAACTTCGGATTGCGGGCATCAGTAATCTCGGTACGCTCCCATTCTGAGGTCACGTTTCCAGCACCATTAAGAGCGGCAAAACTGGTAGCTGAGGGCTGGTCTTCGATTTCCATTGCAAAATTTCCCGAAAGCGTGAGCACACTAGAGGGGCTGAAGTAATAATCAGTGCCCAATATGAAATTATAAAAGGTCTCGTTTCGAAACTCCTCCCCATTGGAAAGTATGGTAGTGCCTGTAGTCAAATCTGTATTGCGAACCGTGATCTCATTGGGCAGTTCTCGATAGCCCGCGCCAAGCTGGGTGAACAAGTTGAATTTTTCTGTCCGACGGTTCAGGCTGACGCCTATGCTATGGTTGTTCGGGGCGCCTGTATTCACCGAAATGGAACCGTTGAGCCCCTTCTCTTCCTCCTTTTTGAGCACGATGTTGATAATGCCCGAGGTACCTTCGGCATCGTATTTTGCCGATGGGTTGGTAATGACCTCGACCCTGTCGATCATATCTGCCGTGATGGTCCCCAGCGCATTGTTCTCGTCACTGGCCAGTATCGAGGGCTTACCATTTATGAGCACCTGAACCCCTTGACTGCCGCGAAGACTGATTTGCCCCTCGATGTTCACGTTTACCGAAGGTACGTTGTTCAATACTTCCAGTGCGCTGGCCCCGGTGGTGCTGAGATCTTTGCCCACGTTGAACACCCTTTTGTCTAGTTTGAAGACGGTTTGCGATACTTCGCCTTCAACCACCACTCCCTGTAATTGTTGGGCATCTTCGGCAATTTCAATGGTGCCCAAATCGATGTTTCTGCCCTGTACGGCAGGCGGCTGTAATACTTTTTTTTCAAAACCGATAAAGCTTACTTCTATATGGTAATTATCGGCGTTGGCATCCAAAGAAAAACTTCCGTCTTCAAGCGTAGTGGTGCCCGTGATTGCCTGTTGGGTTTCGTTATCGGCAATAATGACCGTCGCATAGGCCACGGGTTGGCCCGAACCCTTGTCCACTACTTTGCCAGTATAGGTAATGGTTCTCTGCTGGGCAATGCCTGAAAAGGCAAGAAGAAGCGCCAATTGAAAAATCAACATTTGTTTTGTCGACACCAATGGTTTCATGAACGTTGAAATTTTCACCAAATCTCCAAAACATAATGCGGAAAGGAAACTATTTTCCGCAAACGACATACCTTTTGCCGTGAACAACAAACGTTAAAAAAACGTGGGAGCCCTGTCGTTCAAAGCAGAAAAACGGTCGTTCAAAGTATAACTTTTCTTTTGGTACCTTGAGAAAGATAATTTTGTGAAAAGGGTATTCTCAATATGTCCATTTCGAAAAAAGAGCTGGTATTTCAAATAATATTGCTTGTGCTGGTGTTTCTGTTCTATTCCTATGACAGGAACAACCCGGGATTTCAATGGTACCAGGTAGTGTTCTTTTCGAGTTATGCCCTTGCCGCTGCCATCATCGGCTATCATTTGATGCCCCGTTACCTATACCGCAAAAAACACTGGCGGTTTTTCGCCTATGTCTTATTGGTGCTCATAGGGGTTATCTTGTTGGAAGAGTTGGTGCTCGAAAAGATTTTCTTTGCGGGTACCAGACGGGCCAGGGTCTTCCCCGGGGTATTTTTTACGCTCTTTGGGGTGCTTCCGGTCATTGCCATCTTATCGGGCTTCAAATTCGGGTGGGATGCCATTCAAAAGCAAGAACAGATAGAAGAGCTGAAGAGTACGGTACAGGAAAGCGAGCTACAGTTTCTAAGGTCACAGATAAATCCGCACTTTCTTTTCAACAACCTGAACAATCTGTATTCGTACGCTTTGGAAGGCTCTACCAAAACTCCTGAGATTATTTTGGAATTAAGTGGACTACTACGGTACATGCTCTATGAATGCAAAGAAAAATTTGTTCCCCTATCCAAAGAGATCGAGCAATTGCATAACTTTATAAAGTTGAGCAAGCTGCAGATAGAGAACCGGGGCCAAGTTCGTTTTACGACCCATGATTTGCCCCAAGGGTATAAAATTGCACCCCTGATCTTGATCGTGTTTATTGAGAATGCCTTTAAACATAGCCAGAAGGGGCAGTCAGAAAACATTGAAATTGATATTGAGGTGGGTATGAAGGGCAACACGCTGCATTTTAAGTGCAGCAACAATTACGAGGCCGCCGAGGTTTTGGATACCCCCGAAGAGGGCATAGGGTTGGCAAATGTTCAAAAACGGCTGAAACTGCTCTACCCGGCCAAGCACGAATTGAACATCACAGAAGACAAAAACCGGTTTACGGTCGAACTTGCTATCGAGCTTGAAAAATTAAAGACGGCATGAACTGTATCATCATTGAAGACCAGCCACCGGCGCAGCGCATTCTTAAGAAATATATTGAGGATATCGGCACCTTGAAGCTAAAGGGCGTTTTTTCTGATGCAGTGCAGGCAATGGAGCTCATGAAATCTGAACCGATTCAACTGTTGTTCTTGGACATCCACCTGCCCAAACTTTCAGGAATCGAATTTCTAAAGTCCATGCAAAATCCGCCCCACGTAATCTTGACCACGGCGTTTGCCGACTATGCGCTTGAGGGATATGAATTGAACGTGGTCGATTATTTGCTCAAACCCTTCTCGTTTCAGCGGTTTGTGAAAGCGGTTTCCAAGGTTCCGTTAAAAAAGGGAGACCAGTCTGGCGAAAATGAAGTTGATAACGGACTGCAAGCCAGAAATGAGATTTATATCAAATCTGGTTACGAGCATATCAAAATCGAGATTGGAGACATTCATCACATTGCCTCAGCCACCGATTACACCGAGGTCATTACCCAAAACAAGAAGTACCTATCAAATGAGTCGCTTCTCTTTTGGCTTGAAAGACTGCCCAACAATCTCTTTTATAGAATCCACAAATCCCACATCATCAATTCCAAAAAGATTGAGAAAATCGTTGGCAACCAAGTTCACCTTGTCGACGGGGCGAAGGTTCCCATCGGCAGGGCCTATAAAGAAAACTTTATGAAAAACGTATTGAAATAAAGCGTACCGTTATGAAAAAATTAAAAAAGGAAGACATTAAACAAGAGGTGTTCGATCTCTATGATGACTACGCCCACAACAAATTGGAACGGCGTGAGTTTATCGAGAAACTATCGACCTATGCCATTGGTGGCATAACGGTGGCCTCGCTGATGGGTTTTATGATGCCAAATTATGCAGATACGCTCTTGGTAGATCCCAACGATCCCGGGTTAGATTCCGGTTATATCACGTATAATTCACCAAATGGAGGGGGCAAAATCAAGGGTTTGCTCTCAAAACCCAAAAAATCTGATAAAAAATTGGGCGGTATTGTGGTGGTGCACGAGAACCGTGGATTGAACCCCTACATTGAAGACACCGCACGCAGAGCGGCCTTGGAAGGCTTTATCACCCTGGCGCCGGATGCATTGAGCCCCTTGGGGGGCTATCCGGGCAATGACGATGAGGGCAGGGCCATGCAGCGCAAGCGCGACCGCAATGAAATGTTGGAAGACTTCATCGCAGCTTTTGATTATCTGAAAAACCATAAGGATTGCAATGGAAAAATTGGGGTGGTCGGTTTCTGCTTTGGAGGATGGATATCGAACATGATGGCCGTGAAGGTGCCCGATTTGGCCGCTGCAGTACCCTTTTATGGAGGCCAGCCCAAAGAGGACATCGATAAGATCAATGCCCCATTGATGCTTCACTTTGCCGGATTGGATGAACGGGTAAATGCCGGTTGGCCGGCCTACGAAGAGGCCTTGAAAAAGTACGGAAAGAAATATGAGGCATATTTCTATCCTGATGTGAACCATGGCTTTCACAATACATCAACTCCCCGATATAACAAAGAGGCGGCCGAGAAGGCTTGGCAAAGAACAATCGAATTCTTTAAAAAACACTTGCGGTAATGTCAAAGCTCGACCGGCGTAAATTTTTACAAAAGACCACGCTTTCAACTGTTGCATTGGCCTCTTGGTCGTTCTTTCCAGAATACCTGCAAGGGCAGTCTGAGCGACCCTTTATGGCGCAGTACATGGGCGGGTTCGCCGCACCAAAGCTCGAGACCGTCCGGGCGGCCTTTATAGGGGTGGGCGCACGGGGCGGCACCCACTTAAAATTTCTTGCGGCCCTGCCAAATACGGAGGTAGTGGCCATCAGCGACCTCTATGAAGATCTGGTCAAACAAAAAGTGCAATGGGTACGGGAAGTTGCTGGGGAAAATCGCCATAAAAATATCGCTGAGTACCACGGTGATGAAGACAGGTGGAAGCAAATGCTCAATGAGGTCAGGCCCGATGTGGTCTTCATAGCAACCAATTGGCACAACCATGCACCCATGGCCATTGAGGCGATGAACCAAGGTGCCCACGCCTTTGTAGAAGTGCCCATGGCAGTGACCCTCCAAGAAATGTGGGATATTGTCGATACTTCCGAACGCACCCAGAAGCACTGCATGATGATGGAGAACGTGAACTACGGCCGTGACGAGTTGATGTTCCTCAATATGTGCAGACAGGGCGTTATCGGAGAGCTGCTGCACGGCGAGGCAGCTTACATTCATGAATTGAGATGGCAGATGAACGAAGTAGAACGGGGCACGGGATCGTGGCGCACCTATCACTATGCAAAGCGAAACGGCAACCTGTACCCGACCCATGGGCTGGGCCCGGTGGCCCAGTATATGAACTTGGGTAGGGGTGAGGATACTTTTAACACCTTGGTCTCTTTCTCCACTCCGGCTTTGGGGCGAAAAACGTATGCCGAGAAAAACTATCCGCCAGACCATCAATGGAACCAGTTGGAGTACAACGGTGGCGATTTGAACACATCCATCATCAAAACGAACATGGGCCGAACAATACTAGTGCAGTGGGATGAAACGAGTCCACGGCCCTATACCAGATTAAACCTGATTCAGGGCACAAAAGGCGCTTTGGCAGGTTTTCCGACCCGAGTGGCCCTTGAGGGCGGTGTCGAAGGGTTGACCGAAGACCACCACTCATGGGTGCAGGGCGAACAGTTGCAGGCACTGTACGAGAAATACGACCACCCCCTGTACAAGCGTCTGAACGAAGCGGCCAAAGACAGTGGTCACGGCGGCATGGACGGTATTATGGTGTATCGCATCGTGGAATGTCTGCAAAAAGGGCTTCCATTGGATCAAAATGTGTACGAAGGCTGTTTTTGGAGTGCCGTGGCACCCTTGAGCGAACGCTCCGTGGCTAGTGGTGAGGCACCACAACCATTTCCGGATTTCACCAGGGGGGAATGGAAAAATACCGAGCCACTCAAAATCATTTCTTAATCGTGGCTCAATGCCTGATATCAGCATCTCAGTACCGGCCAGAATCTGTTTTTTTGGAGACCACCAAGATTATTTGGGGCTTCCCGTGATTGCGGGCACTATTGACAGGTACATCCAACTCGTCGCAAAACCCAATGGCAGGAACGAATTTGTGGTTCGGCTGTGTGACCTTGACAAAACCCAGACCATTGCGTTGGATAGGGATTTCGGGGAAATTGACAAAGATGACTATTTACGCTCGGGCATGGCAGTCCTAAACAACCATGGGTTCGATTTCAAAAAAGGATACGATATCGAAATACAGGGAAATATTCCCCTCAATGCCGGGTTGTCGAGTTCTTCGGCGCTCGTAGTGGCATGGGTACGCTTTTTAATGGCCGCGCAGACCTCAAATAAGACTGCGGAGAACAAACAAATTGGGCATTGGGCCTATGAAGCCGAGGTGCTGTTTTTTGGGCAACCGGGCGGGTTGATGGACCAATACACCATTGCCCAGGGCGGATTGCTATATATCGATACCAATTCAGGCGGAACCACCAAGCTTCAAGGTGATTTGGGTAACTTGATCATTGCTGAATCGGGCATTTCAAAAAAAACATTGGAAGTTTTGAAAAACGGGCGGATCTATGGGCAACGCACCATTGCGGCCATTAAACAGAAATACCCTGATTTTGACATAAAAAAAGCCACTGTGGAAGAGTATGAAAAGTATAAAGACGTGGTCCCTGAGGCCTATCGGCCCTATTGGTACGCAGCCATCCATAACTACGATATCACGTTGAAGGCGAAAGTCGAACTTGAAAAACGGGATTCAGAGATAAAGATGCTGGGCAAATTGATGGACGCCCATCAAAACATCCTACAAAACCAAATTAGAAACACACCACCGGCAATGGTCAATATGATGGAAGCGGCCAGGGATGCAGGAGCTTTCGGCACCAAGATCATTGGATCGGGAGGCGGGGGCTGTATGGTGGCCATCACCAGTGAAAGTGGCAAACAAAAAGTAATAGACGCGTTTATATCGGCCGGTGCGGTGGCCGCTTATGAAGCAAAACTGACAATTGGATGAAAAACAATAGTTTGGTCATCATGGCTGGTGGGGCTTCTTCCCGCATGAAAAAAAGCCTTGGCAGGGCAGCGTTGGACAAGTCGGTAAAAAAGGCGGCGCAGAAACTGCACAAAAGCCTCATTCCGCTGGGTAACAGCGGAAAACCACTACTGCACTACCTGTTGAAGAATGCTGCCGGGGCGGGTTATTCGAACATATATTTGATTACTTCGGAAGAAAACCAAGGGTTCAAGGATTTTTTAAACGATAGCGAGGATTATCTTGGGACAAACGTACATTTTGCCATACAGCACATTCCCGAAGGGCGCGAAAAGCCATTGGGTACCGCCGATGCAATCTTGCAGTGCCTAGAGCAGCATCCTACACTGCAAGAAACCTATTTTACGGTCTGTAATGGCGATAACCTATATTCTGTGGATGCCCTACGCGATTTGCGAAAAGAACGCGATGCGCCCCATGCTACCATCGCCTACAGCGGCTCAGGTTTAGGATTTAGCGATGAGCGGCTAGCCAAATTTGCCGTGATGGATATCTCTTCTGATGGCTACCTCAGAAATATTATCGAGAAACCGGGCCTTGATGAAATGGAACAATACCGTGATGCTTCGGGCGAACTCCGTATCAGCATGAATGTATTCAGTTTTTCGGGCGCTGAAATATTTCCCTATCTAAAAAATTGCCCTATCAATGCCAAAAGGGGCGAGAAAGAACTGCCTGAAGCGGTTCGAAATGCAGTGGCAGGGCACGCGAAGGCGGTATTGTGCTATCCGAGGTCTGAACGACTGCCAGACCTGACCGATGCACATGATATCAAAGATTTTTATCTTTAGGCTATGGAAACCTATGCCACGGCGTTGCTGTATGCCATTCCTTTTTTTGTTGTCTTGGTATTGATCGAGATTCTCTATGGCCACTTTGTGAAAGACCAAAAGCACAATGTGATGGACACGGTCAGCAGCCTCAGTTCGGGCCTTACCAATGTGGTCAAAGATTCGTTGGGCCTGGTGCTGGTGTTGGTCAGCTACCCCTTTTTGGTCGAAAACTTGGCACTCATCGAGTTAAAAAGTACTTGGGCGGTATGGCTCGTGGCCTTTATTGCCATTGATTTTGCGGGCTATTGGAACCATCGTCTGAGCCACCATGTCAATATTTTCTGGAACCAACATGTTATTCATCACAGCAGCGAGGAGTTCAATCTGGCGTGTGCCCTGCGGCAGTCGATTTCAAATGTGGTGGGGTATTTTGCGCTGTTGCTGGTTCCTGCAGCGGTTTTTGGGGTTCCCAACCAAGTAATTGCCCTATTGGCGCCCATTCACCTGTTTGCCCAGTTCTGGTACCACACACAGCATATTGGTAAGATGGGTTGGTTAGAGTATATCATTGTCACACCCTCACAACATCGCGTGCACCATGCCATCAATCCCGAATACATTGACAAGAATTTGGGCCAGATACTTTGTATTTGGGATAGGATGTTCGGTACCTTTCAAGAAGAATTGGACAATGTGCCACCACAATACGGTGTCTTGAAACCGGCGGCCACTTGGAACCCTATCCTTATTAATTTTCAACATGTTTGGCGTTTGGCAAAAGATGCATGGCGTACAAAAAGTTGGTGGGACAAACTTCGCATCTGGTTTATGCCCACAGGATGGCGGCCCGCCGACGTGGCAGAGAAATACCCTATTGACAAAATTGAGAATGTTTACAGTTTCCAAAAATATGCGCCCCCGGCCTCAAATGCTTTAAAGGCTTATTCCATATTTCAGTTGCTGGCCAGCACAGCGTTGATGTTGTTTATGTTTTACAACTATTCTGAAATTGGATTTGATGGTTTGTTGCTTTTTGGTTGTTTTGTATTTGTTGGTATTTTTGGCTACACCACGCTGATGGACCGTAAGCCTTATGCCGTGTGGATCGAGCTATTGCGCGGCATTGCGGGTTTGACCTTCATATACATGACCGGCGATTGGTTCGGAATGAACATGTACCTTGCAACGGGAAGCTACTGGGTGGTTCTCTACTTTTTGATTACGATGGTCGGGGGAATATACTTTACCTTTTTCGAACACCGCGGTTCAACAAAGGCCAACCTTGCTACTTAGATTTTTTGATTTCTTTATCGACGATTTTTATGTATTGCTTCATGGCCTCCTCCCGGCTAATGTTTCTGGCCTGTATGAGCGCATTGGCCTTAAAGGCATTGATCAGTGGCGTTTTACTGCCCGGGTTGTCAAAATTCTTGTTCGCAATTTTGTAATAGGCGTATAGTTTCAACAAAATATCTGCCGGCAGCGGCTCTGTATAACTGTTGACAAAGTCGACCGCCTTTTCGAACTTCTTTTGTAGTTTTTCACTAATCATCTTGCTTGGGAAGCGAGGCAATACAGGTCTTGGCCCCTACGACTTTTTGGTTCAACCTAACGTGTATGTTGCAGTCGAGCGGCAAGAAAAGGTCCACCCGTGATCCAAATTTAATGAAGCCTGCATCGGTGCCCTGTGTTACCTGTTCACCTTCTTCGGCATAATTGACAATTCTACGGGCCACCGCCCCGGCAATTTGGCGGTACATGACCTCACCGAATTTTGGCGTGTGGATGACCACCGTGGTACGTTCATTTTTTGTGCTTGATTTTGGATGCCAAGCCACCAAGTATTTTCCCGGATGGTATTTTGAATAGGTAACCGTACCGCTCACGGGATAGCGCGTAACATGTACGTTCACCGGCGACATGAATATGGATACCTGCTTTCTTTTGTCTTTGAAATACTCGGGTTCATCCACCTCGTCGATTATGACCACCTTACCATCAACCGGTGCCAGCACCTCATCAAAACTTGGGGTAACGGGTCTTTTAGGGTTTCTGAAAAATTGCAGGATAAGCACCAAGACCACGAGTGCCGAAATTTGTACCAACCATCTTGCCCAATCGGCGGGCACATAATACTGGGCTACCAAAAGGGCGGCAACTACCAAAAAGAATGTTATCAGAATGATCTTTTGACCTTCTCTATGAAACATATGAAAATATATTTAATGCCAAATAGGCAAAGGGGGCAGCAAAAATAAGGCTGTCAAGACGGTCTAGCATACCGCCATGACCGGGTAAAATGGCCCCACTGTCCTTTACCCCCGCGGTTCGTTTGAACTTCGATTCGAGCAAATCGCCCAGACTTCCGGCAACGACTATGATAACCGCCAAAACCAACCATTGGTGTATGGCCAACACAGGCTCGTACTGTGCCATAAAGTACGCTGCCACCAGTGCAAAAATAAGACCTCCAAGGTAACCTTCAAGTGTTTTCTTCGGAGAAATTGATGGAAAGAGTTTGGTGCGCCCCAGGCTCTTGCCGACCAAATAGGCAAACGAATCGTTGACCCATATCAGAATAAAGATGCCCATAATGAGATATTTGGCAAATTCATCGTTTTTATAGGGAATCATGGTGAGAAAAATACAGCCTCCCCCTATGTAAAAAAGCCCCGTTACAAATTTTTGGACCTCTGAAAATGGTTTCTTTTTTTTGGAGAAAAGGTTTAGCAAGAGGGCAAGGTTAACCGCAATGGTAATGAACATGAGTATGTTGATGACGGTGGTATCTTTTACCAAATAGATAAACGCCCACCAAAGTGCCAAATAGGCGATAAAAATGTAATAACCCCTGATCCGCACCAGTTTCTTGAACTCATAAAGACAGGCCAGTCCGAAGATCATGAACAGAAAATCAAAGGCATCTGAACTCAAGAAAACAGCAGAAAGCAACAATACTACATACAGCACCCCGGTAATGGCACGCCTAAATATTTCTTTCATCGAATCAATAATCTTCTAGCAGCAAAAGGTAGACATTTTTTGAGGCACTACCATAGGAAAGAAAGTCGTTTTTGTTCTCGGCGGTAGGCTCAAAATGCTTTAAGGTGGTGATGTTGTCTGGGATGTTTTTCTGGTATTTTTCCTTGATGATCTTAAGGGCCTCACTGATGGAGTCTACCAATTGGCTCGTGGTGGCGAACACTATGAGGTTTGATGGAAGTTCGCTAAGTTTTTTTCCTTTTATCTGGTTAGAGCAGACCAATATAGAACCGTTGTGGGCAATAAGGTGCTCGCAAGTGGTAAAGAATATCTCACTTTCGTTTCGTTTCTCGGTGAACGAAATATTTTCGGTTGAAAAACGCTGTGCCAATCGGGCATCCATACAATAGAATTGGTGGTGCTGCCAATTGTTTTCAGAAATAATGTTCTTCAACGCCTCCGAGACTTCATCGAAATCTTCGCAGTAGATGAACTTGCCCCCATTTTTCTTGAAATAGATGGTAAATTTTTCATCTACCGGAATTTTAAGGTCGGGCATATGCTCTCCTCTGGTTTCCACCGTTTCCTTGGAAACTTTTTTTCCTCCTCCGAATAATTTTCCAAATACGCCCATCGTCTGGTATTATTATTCTTCTACCTTGCTCTTGTCCTCTTCGTTTTCGGTTGTTTCCTCTTTTTTGGCTTCATGTCCGTTCACAGTTGCCGGTTCTTGGTCATCTTCTTTGTCAAAGGGCCGCTTACCGAATATTTTTTCGAGGTCGTCCTTAAAAATAACCTCTTTTTCTAAAAGCCGTTCGGCCAATTCGGTCAACTTGTCCTTGTTATCTTCCAAAAGTTTAATGGCGCGTTGGTATTGGGCCTCAATAATCTTTGAAATCTCTTGGTCGATTTTCTGGGCTGTCTCTTCGCTATAGGGCTTGGTGAAGCCGTACTCGTTCTGGCCCGATGAATCGTAATAGGTAATATTGCCCAGTTTTTCGTTCAACCCGTAGATGGTGACCATGGCACGTGCTTGTTTTGTCACCTTTTCAAGGTCGCTGAGGGCACCGGTGGAGATTTTGTTGAAAACCACCTTTTCAGCGGCACGGCCGCCCATGGTGGCACACATTTCGTCAAGCATCTGCTCAGGTCTCACGATCAGTCGCTCTTCGGGCAAGTACCAGGCAGCACCCAAAGATTGACCACGGGGCACAATGGTAACCTTTACCAAGGGGGCTGCGTGTTCGAGCATCCAACTGACAGTGGCATGGCCCGCTTCGTGGTAGGCAATGGTCTTTTTCTCATCTGGGGTGATGATCTTGTTCTTTTTCTCCAAACCACCCACAATTCTATCAACGGCATCTAAAAAGTCTTGTTTGGTTACGGCTTTTTTCTCTTTTCTGGCTGCTATCAACGCCGCTTCGTTACAGACATTGGCAATATCGGCGCCTGAAAAGCCCGGGGTCTGCTTGGCCAAAAAGTCAAGGTCTAGGGTCTCTGCGGTTTTAATGGGTCGAAGATGCACCTCAAAAATTTCTTTTCGTTCGCGCAGGTCTGGCAGGTCTACATATATCTGCCGATCGAAACGACCGGCACGCATCAACGCTTTATCCAACACATCGGCACGGTTGGTGGCCGCCAGAACTATTACGTTGGTATTGGTGCCAAAACCGTCCATTTCGGTCAACAGTTGGTTTAGGGTGTTTTCACGCTCGTCATTGGATCCGGTGAAGTTGTTCTTGCCCCGGGCACGACCGATGGCATCGATTTCATCGATAAAGATGATAGCGGGTGATTTGTCTTTGGCCTGCTTGAACAGGTCACGTACCCTTGAAGCACCCACACCTACAAACATCTCTACAAAATCAGAACCCGAAAGCGAGAAGAAAGGCACTTTGGCCTCACCGGCCACAGCCTTTGCCAAAAGGGTCTTACCTGTTCCTGGGGGGCCTACCAATAGGGCACCCTTCGGAATCTTACCTCCCAAAGAGGTGTATTTATCCGGATTTTTCAAGAACTCGACAATCTCTTGCACCTCTTCTTTGGCCCCTTCAAGGCCGGCTACATCTTTGAACGATGTGCGCGTATCGGTCTTTTCATCAAAAAGCTTGGCCTTTGATTTACCGATGTTGAAAATCTGCCCGCCAGCACCGCCTCCGGCACCGCTCGACATCCTGCGCATCAGGTAGATCCAAATACCGATGATAAGGGCGAAGGGCAAGAGTGAGAGCAACAAATCTCCCAGAATATTCGATTCGGTATCAAAATCGACAATGGTGTCGAGATTGTTCTCTTTTTTGATTTCGTTGATATCGTTCTCAAAATTCTGTAGGTCGCCATAATCAAGAACATATTGCGGCACCGCCCCAGAAGACGGCAACATGGGCTTGTCGGCCACATCTCTATGTACTTCTTTTTGGAGTGCTTCCTCGGTCAAAAAGACCTTTGCCTGCCCCGCATTTCTAATAATGACTATCTTGGCGATATCACCATTTCTAAGGTATTCTTGAAGCTCTGATGTGGTCGTTTTTTTAGTGGTTGAGAATGTGCTACCGCTAAAAAATTGGAAGCCCAAAATAAGGGCGATGATCACACCATAGACCCACCATGAGCTGAATCTTGGTTTCTTGGGGGTATTTTGATTGTTTTCTTTTGACATCTTGTTATTGATTATAACTGCTTTCGACCACGGTCATCTTTGCATCGCCCCACAGACCTTCAATGTCGTAGAACTCTCTGATATGTTTTTGGAATACATGGACCACTACGTTCACATAATCCATAAGCACCCATTCGGCATTATCTGCCCCTTCAATGTGCCACGGTTTATCTTTTGATGATTTGCTTACGGTTTTTTGAATTGACGAAACAATGGCGTTGACGTGGGTATTCGAAGTTCCGTTACAGATTATGAAGTAGTCACAAACAGTGTTTTCAATTTCCCTAAGGTCGAGTAGATTTATATCAAGTCCTTTAACTTCTTCTATCCCATGTAAAATTAAGGCAATTAGCTCATCTGCGCTAGCTTTCTTTTTCTGCATTCAATAATTTTAATTTGTACAAAGTTAGGTTTTTTTTGTTTTCTTGGTCTTAGGTTTTAACATATCGTTCGCTACCCATCAAACCACTGCACAACATGCAAATAATCAAACTTGATGCCACCGACTCAACAAATCGATACCTAAAGGTGCTGGCTTTGGAAAATAAGCTGCCAGATTTCACTTTCGTAACCACCAAAGACCAACGGCAGGGTAGGGGGCAAATGGGGTCGAAATGGCAATCTGAGCCCGGTAAGAATCTGACCTTTAGCGTATTGAAAAAGTTTAATAACCAACCTGCCATCGATAACTTTACCATTAACATGGTCGTTTCACTTTCAATCATAGATGTTTTAAAAACCCATGCCATTGAAGGTTTGGCGATCAAATGGCCGAACGACATTCTGTCAGGTTCTTCAAAAATAGCGGGTATTTTGATTGAAAACATTTTGAAGGGGCCTATGACAGAATACTCGATAATCGGTGTGGGCCTGAATGTGAACCAGACCGATTTTGGCGATTTGACTAGGGCGTCTTCCCTAAAAACGATTACAGGCCACAACTTTGAGCTTGATACTTTGTTGCAAGAGTTGGTCGAAGCTTTTCAGAGGCGCTTCGGTTGGATGGAAAGGAACAAAACCCTTACCATACGAAACACCTATGAAGAAGCACTGTTCAGAAAAGACAAACCTTCGACTTTCGAAGATCAAGAGGGCAATCGGTTTGTTGGTATCATCAGGGGCGTTTCTTCAGAAGGCAAGTTGTGCATAGAATCAGAGACCGACCCCATACGGTATTTCGACCTAAAGGAAGTATCGCTGTTGTACTAAATGTTCTGCAGATTGTCTGAAAGGGTGTTCATAAAATTGGTGATGGGCCCTTTGATCATCATCGCCATCATGGCATTGAACTCTCCTGAAAAGCTTAACATCACCTCGCTCTTGCCTGCGTTGATAGGGTAAATATCGGCGGTCAGGGTAAAGGGCAGCTTATTACTGGCAGCGCCGAGAACCACTTTGTCATGGGGGTGCTTTTCTTTCATACGAAGTACGATTTCTGGCATCCCTTTTAGGGCAAACGTAAAGGTGTCATCATCTATGACTTCGAACTTATCGATATTTTCGGGCATCAGCTGTTCAAAGTTCTTGACATCGGTCAAAAATCCAAAAACTTCCTCGTTCGATTTTTCAATTGTCTTTTTTGGTACTTCGATGTGCATATATCAAGGTTTCCATTGCGATGGGTCAGTTCGCCACTGCAATAAGGTTTTTAATTGTTCTTCTTTAACATAATTGGTTTCAGAGGCGATGCCTATCAGCGTTTCATAATCAGAAAGTGTGTGAAGTTCAATACCGGTCTGCCTGAAATTCTCCACTGCCTGGTCAAAGCCATAGGTGAAAATGGCCACCATACCTTTGATGTCGGCCTGAGCCTCTTGCAACGCCTTTACAGCGTTCAAGCTGCTGTTTCCGGTGCTGATGAGGTCTTCGATGACCACCACCCTTTGATTTGACTCTAAGTGACCTTCTATTTGATTCTTTCGCCCATGTGATTTGGGCTCTGGCCGTACGTATACAAAAGGTAGGTTCAGGGCTTCTGCAACCAAAACACCTATGCCGATGGCACCGGTGGCCACCCCAGCAATAACATCTGGTTTTCCGTACAGCGATTCAACCTGACGCGCCATTTCATCCCGTACATAATTACGTATCATCGGAAATGACAAAATGACCCGGTTGTCGCAGTAGATGGGAGATTTCCACCCTGAGGCCCACGTAAACGGATTTTCGGGTCTCAACTTTATTGCATTAATTTGCAGTAAGAGTTCGGCAGTTTTTTGAGCGCTGTTCTTGTCTAAAACCATTGCGCAAATGTATAAAGTTTTTGTCAATGAATCCCCACTGATATTGACAACTAAAAAGCCGGCCAACGCCAACGGAAGCCTTTTTGAAATGGATGCCGATTCGATTCTAAAAGCCATTGAATCGCTGTCAAAAAAGAAATTGAAAAAGGCCTACATCTACGACCCCAGCGATAAGATATTGGAACACTTTAGTGCCAAGATACCCATGGTGCTGGCTGCCGGGGGGGTGGTGCGCAACAAAAAGGGGAAGATCCTCTTCATCTACAGAAACAATAGGTGGGACCTGCCCAAAGGGAAACTCGACAAGGGTGAAACAATGGAAGATGCTGCCGTTAGGGAGGTAGAGGAAGAAACTGGGGTCAAGAAACTGGTGGTAGACAAATATTTGCACACCACTTACCACATTTTTAAGCGAAATGGCAACTTTCAGTTAAAGCAGACCTATTGGTTCGCCATGCACACCAAATATGATGGAAAGCTCAAGGCTGAAAAATTAGAGGGCATTACCAAGGTAAAATGGAAAGGCCCCAAAAAAATAAAAAAAGCCCTAAAGAACTCTTATCAGAACATTCGCGAGCTGTTCGAGCTGGGCATTTGATCAATTTGCCTTTAAGAAATCGGGTATTCCACCATTTTTCAATATCCTGTAAACGGGATATTGTAAATGTGCTTTCTCATAATGCGGCGATTGTTTATAGACCCAATCGAGCTGGGCGTACCAATTTTGTGCAAAACTTGAGTCGGTGGCTTTCTTTTGTAAAAATAGGTTGCGCAAGGGTTCATCTTCGTGAAGCAATTTTAGGGCCGTATCTTCAAATACGTAGGGAGAAAAACCCTCTTTCTGCTGTAAGATGCTATCAAAAAAGTTCCAGTTGAAGAATGAGTCCCGCGCCTCAGGTTCAAGGGTTTCCAACAGATATCGTACCCCTGGTTGTTGGGTTGGTACGACAATGTCACCTTTTTTAAACGGCACCTTTTCCACCTTTTTCTCAACCTTGGTATTGTAATGCAGGTAATGCCCCTCGTAGGCATACCCGAGGGTCTGATAGTCTTTTATTCTATAGGTTTCTACCTCGAGAACCGTGTCTTGCTCCAATTCGAAAAAATCGATTTGGTTCCACTCCAACCGTTCCAAGACCCTGCGCCAAGGCTTTTTTATGATGTAGGCAAAGGGCACATCAATGGTATCGACCGGGACAAAATGATTTTGGTAGACAACCTTTTTCGTAAAAGGCTTTTTTCGGTCGTATTTGAGCCTATTGAGCCCCGTTACCTCGCTTGTCAATGTGTCTGCTTCATACCCTTTAAAATCGAGATGGCCGACCTTGGTGGTATCAATCTGCCAGTTTAGGTGGTACTGTTCCATTTGGGGCATTGTTTCAATGGTTTCGAGCCTCAGGGCCTTGATTTTTTCATGGTCGGTTTCCGCTATCCCCAACATGCTCTCCAAGAGTTCGTAAGTGCCCAAAACCCTTTTATCATAGGGTTTAAGCATATGGGTCTCGACCATCATGCCCAAAGTGTTCCAGAGGGTTGTGTATCCGGTTGAATAGCGTGGGGAATCGAAAAATTGGCTAAAACCTGATTCGGGAACCCGATTGAAAACATTGACGTACGGGGTAATGTCCCAATTTTTGTTGGCTAGGTCTGCTTCGAGATCTGGCATGAGTTCTTGATGCAGGTATGCCCCCAACTTGCCGCCCAATTTGTTGTGTTGGGTAAACAAATGGGTCAAGGTATATTGGTAATCGGCACCGTTGCTGACATGGGTGTCAATAAACAGATCTGGATTTACCAAGTGAAAAATCTCTGAAAAGGTCTGTGCATTTTTCGTGTCGGCCTTTATAAAGTCACGGTTAAGGTCGTAGTTGCGGGCATTGCCACGAAAACCATAGGAGGCCGGACCATTTTGGTTGGCCCTGGTGGTCGAATTGCGGTTTAGGGCCCCGCCCACATTGTAAATGGGGATGGTGACCACCACCACGTGCTCAGGGGAAGCTAGCTTGCCAATGGCCAGATCCCTAAAAAGAAGCATGGTGGCATCTATGCCATCGCTCTCGCCAGGGTGTATGCCATTGTTGATCAAAAGGCACACCTTTTCTTTTGCCAATCGCTGAAAATTGAAGTCCCCATCTTTGTTATAGGTGACCATATGCAACGGTAGGCCGCTATCGGTCTTGCCGATGGTCTGAATATTGATCTCAGGAAAGTCTTTGGCCAATTTTATATAGAAGTCTATGGCTTCATTATAGGTGGCCGTTTCGGTGCTGTCTGAGCTTTCGAAAGGGGTGGTATACTCGTGCACGATATCCTCTGGTTTTTGCTCACAGGCAACAACCGCCAAAAAAATCAGTGCCATTAGGCCAATGTACTTCATCGGAATTTAAGATGATGAGGTACAAAAATAGTGAATTAAAACAGCTAAGAGGCCAAGTCGATATGCTCGATATCCTGCGCCTCTATTTTGAATATGGGTTTGTTCTTATAGTCTAGAAAATGATGGGTGGTCTTTTTGTAGCGCAGCCATTTCTCGTAGTCTGCGGGATCGATGGAAGAGGTTACGATATTGATGCGAATTTTTTTGGGGATGTCCAACTTCAAAAATTCCTCAAGAAATCCCCAACCATCCAAAATGGGCATATTGATGTCTAAAAAAATCACATCGGGAAGCCCTTTTTTGGAAGTGAGACGACTGTGGATATCATCCAAGGCCTCCTTCCCGTTTTGAAATGAGGTAATATCATCGCACTCGACCAAACATCCCAACATTTTTGAAATACCAAAAACGGTAATGGGATCATCATCAACAATATAGATGCTATTTACTGTCTTCATTCTTAAAAAATACATTAAAGGTCGTACCCTTGTTCAACTCACTCGTGGCCCTTATATCGCCGCCCATGGCTTCCACCTGGTTCTTGGTAATATATAGGCCTATGCCCCTCGAATCGTTATTGTCATGGAATGTTTTGTACATGCCAAACAGTTTTTCACCATTTTTGGCCATATCGATGCCCAGACCATTGTCTTCAATCGAGAATATGGTGTAGTCTTTTCTTTTCGATACACTGAATCGAATGACAGGCTTTCTTTTGGGATGGCGATATTTGACCGCATTGGTTATTAGGTTCAGCAGAATACTGTCGAAATATGCAGGAACCGACCAGATGACGGTTGAATCGTGTATCTCGTTCACGATCTCAACCCCGTGTTCTTTGAGAAGCGCGGAAAGGTTCTGCTCAATTTTGGCCAATTGCTGGTTCACGTTCAGGCGTTTTCGTTCAACATTGACATTGGTGCTGATACTCACTACCTCGTTGAGGTCTTCCAAGGTTTGCATCAGGTTGTCTGAAGCATTGGTAAGCATATCGACGATACGCTGTTTTTCGGCCTCATCTTTTTCTTGTACCAAGAAATTGAGCAGCATCGAAAAGTTTGCGGTATGCGACCGTAGGTTATGCGAAACAATATGCGCAAAATTTATCAGTTTTTTGTTCTGTACCGCGGTAACATTGATAAGATTTCTGAGTTCGTTTTCTTTCTCTTTTAGATGGCTTATGTCCATACTAAGGCCAATAATGCCAGTCGCATTTCCATTAATGTCTAGCAGCGGAATTTTTGACGTCAAAAAAGTAGTAGCCGTTTCATCTTTTTTGATGCTCACAGTCTCTTTGCCTATAATGGGAACCAGAGTTCTCATGACCTCAATATCTTCATTTCTTGAAATCTCGGCTATGTTCTTGTCATAAAGGTCAAAATCACTTTTTCCAATAAGTTCTTCTTTGTCATGAACACCTAGGTAGTCACATTCTGCCTTATTCACCAATATTTTGCGGGATTCCTTGTCTTTTACATACACATTGAGGGGCAGATTATCGACTAGAGTATTGAGCAATTTTTCACTCTCTTTGGTTTTAATCTCAGATTTTACCTGTTCATCTATATCTTGAAATGTACCGATAAGACGGGTAACCTTTCCATTCTTTAAAAAGGGTTTGCCAGCTGCCAATACCCATTTTTCCCTCCCCCCGGCCGTAATTATCTGAAGTTTTTCTCTGAAGGCAACGCCTTCGACCAAAGCTTTGTGCACTAACATGGCAATGGTGTTTCGGCTGTGGCCCTGTTTATAGAATTGTATGCCAGCTTCAATCGAGGGGTCATAATCTTTGGGTACTTCATGAATAGCTTTGGTCATTTGGCACCATGTCAATTTTTCGGTGACCAAGTCGTACTCCCAAGAGCCTACTTTGGCAATTTCTGATTGTGATTGCAATAGGGTCTGCAATCGTTCGATTTCCATTTGGTCGCCATATGATTCGCTGACATCATCGACTTGCATAATGACCCCGACGATGTTTTCGCCCTCATCATACCATGGTAAATGGGTGTACTCTAGCCATTTTTCATTTCCCTGATTGTCAATAAAACTGGCAAGCCCTTCTTGTCGTTGTCCAAGTAGGCAGTTGTCAAGGCTTTGGAGCCATTTTTTATTCGCATGTTTTACCAATTTATGCAGGCGTTTGCCGAAGACATTTGTCTTGCAAAGGTCAAAGGTCTTGATCCAATTGTCCGAAGCGTGTACCACCTCAAAGTTCGTGTTCAGATAAACCGTGGCACTGGGCAATTGTTTGATAAGATAGCTGTAGGCAACAGATTTGGTCTCTTTCAAAATCTGGGAAATTTCCTACTAAACTATAATTATATGGATTACAACAGGTGTTTAATGTTGTGAATGCCCAAAATTTTGTTGTAATAGCGGGAATTTTGGATATTTCGGCAAATTGATTTCCGCTATCGGGCAGTCCAAGAAAGATATTTACGAATTGATTTCCTCTATTTGACAACCACGGTATCGGGCACCAAACCGGTATAGTCGCCCCCGTTGCGAATAACATCGCGAACAATCGATGAGCTGATGTACGATTTGCCCGATGAGGTCAACAAAAATACCGTCTCGATTTCAGAAAGTTTTCTATTGGTGTGTGCAATGGCCTTTTCAAATTCGAAATCCGCAGGGTTTCGCAGCCCCCTAAGAATAAAATCGGCATCCATTTTTTTGCAGAAATCCACCGTGAGTCCCTCATAGGTGAGCACCTTGATAGTTGGTTCGTCTGCAAAGGCCTCTTCGATAAAACGCTTTCGCTCGTCAAGGGAGAACATATACTGTTTATCGGTGTTGATGCCAATGGCAATGATCAGTTCATCAAAAAGGGTAATGCCCCGTTTGATAATGTCGTAATGCCCAAGGGTTATTGGGTCAAAAGATCCAGGAAAAATGGCCCTTCTCATGATACGGTGTTGGTTTGCTTAAATATACTCATAAATCATCTTTTCAGGGCCTCCAAGATGCTGCTCTCGAAGAGCTCTTCGAGCGATATGCCGGCTTCCCTGGCCTGTTTGGGCAAGATACTCTCTTCGGTAAGGCCCGGCGTGGTGTTGACCTCGAGCAAGTAAGGTTCGTCACCTACAAAAATGTATTCACTGCGCGAAAACCCCTCCAGTTTCAATATTTCGTAAACCTTTTTGGCAATGGCCGAAACTTTCTGCTTCTTTTTCCTAGAAATTCGTGCGGGGGTGATCTCTTGTGATTGGCCTTGGTACTTGGCGGCAAAATCAAAAAAATCGTTTTCGCTAACAATTTCGGTAATCGGCAGCACGGTTACCTTTCCTTGGTACGTTATGACCCCTACGGAGACCTCGGTGCCATCCAAGAAAGATTCGATAATGATCTCATCGTCTTCTTCAAAGGACACTTCTACGGCTTTTTTCAACTCCTCTTGCTTGTACACCTTGGTAATGCCGTAGCTGCTTCCAGCTTTATTGGCCTTTACAAAGCAGGGTAGCCCCACTTTCTCGACAATCGCGGTTTCATCAATGGGGTCGCCCAGATCAAGAAGAAATGATTCGGCACATTTGATGCCATGCGGCCGTAAGGTGCTCAATAGATCCCGTTTGTTGAAAGTGAGTGCCGCCTGATAATGTCCGCATGATGTTTGCGGAATGCCCAATAGCTCAAAATAGGCCTGCATGAGACCGTCTTCGCCCGGGGTACCGTGAATGGCATTGAATACACAGTCAAAACGTATTTTTTTGCCGGAAAGGGTAATCGAGAAGTCCGATTTATCAATCGGGTGTTTAACTTCACTTTCATCTAAGTATGCCCATCCTTCCTTAGAAATGATGATCCGGTATTTGTTAAATTTTTTATCGTCGAGATGCTCGAATACCACATTGCCACTTTTAATGGAAATGTTGTATTCGCTCGAGTAGCCGCCCATGATGATGGCGATGTTCTGTTTCATGCAGGTGTTAATATAGCAGAGCCAAAGTAAACAAAAATGCACTGTTTTTCTATATTTGTTCGCACAACCCAATACAGATGAGGCATTTTTTTGAGTTTTTGCGAAGCAAGGTTTTTTTGATCCAGTTGGCTTTGGCGCTGGTCGTATTGGTTGCGTTGTGTTTCTTGGTGTTGGGTTGGCTCAAAAGTACCACGGGGCATGGTGAGTTTGTTGAAGTGCCCGATTTTTCAAAAATGTCTGTCATGGAAATGCGAAAAACGGCCGAAGGGGTGGGGCTTCGGTACGAGGTGCTCGACTCTACCAATTACAATCCTGATTACCCGCGCTTTTCAATTCTTGAACAAGACCCGCCCGCCGGCAGTAAGGTAAAGGCCAATCGAAAGATTTATTTTACGGTTAACCCTTCGGGCTACAAAAAGGTGACGGTGCCCAATGTGATACAGGTAACCCAACGCAATGCGACCGCAATGCTACGGGCGGTGGGACTGGATGTTCAGCGGGTGACCTACATTGACGAATTGGGAAAAGACATGGTCTACAATATGAAATATAAGGGCAAGTATATCAAACCAGGCGACAAACTACCGAAGACCTCGAAGATAGAATTGATCTGCGGTAACGGCAACATACCCGAAAGTGCCCGTATTCAAGCCGAATCCCAAGAGTGATGGCTTCACCAAACGAAGAAACTGCCCAAGACGAACTTTTTGAGCATTACAAGTTCGTGGCCGCCAAAGGTCAAGAACCCCTACGCGTTGATAAGTTTTTGATGAACTTTATCGAAAATGCCACCCGCAACAAAATACAACAAGCGGCCAAACAGGGCCATATTTGGGTTAATGGCGATATTGTCAAGCAGAATTATAAAGTAAAGCCCGGTGATGAGGTCAAGGTGTTGTTCGAGCATCCACCCTATGAGTTTTTGCTGACCCCAGAAGACATTCCGCTTGATATTGTTTATGAGGATGATGTACTGCTGGTGGTCAACAAACCTGCAGGAATGGTCGTGCATCCCGGTCACGGAAACTATTCGGGCACTTTGATCAATGCCTTGGTCCACCATTTCGAAAACTTACCGAAGAACAGTAGTGAGAGGCCAGGTCTGGTACATCGTATCGACAAAGACACATCGGGGCTGTTGGTCATCGCCAAGACCGAGGCCGCAATGGCACACTTGGCCAACCAGTTCTTTGAAAAGACGAGCGAACGTGAATATGTGGCCCTGGTTTGGGGCAATGTAGAGAACGATGAGGGTACCGTGGAGGGCCCTATCGGACGCAACCCCAAAAACCGTCTGCAGATGATGGTGTTTCCCGAAGGCGAGCAGGGAAAAGAGGCCATAACCCATTACAAAGTCTTGGAGCGTTTGGGCTACGTTACCTTGGTCTCTTGCCGGTTGGAAACAGGGCGCACCCACCAGATACGGGTACACATGAAGCATATTGGCCATACCCTTTTCAACGATGAACGCTACGGTGGGGATAAAATTTTAAAGGGCACTACCTTTACGAAATACAAGCAATTTGTCGAGAATGCCTTTAAAGTGCTTCCACGGCAGGCACTTCATGCGAAGACCCTTGGTTTTCAACATCCGGTCAGCGGCAAGTTCATGCGCTTCGATTCTGAGTTGCCCGATGATATGGTTGCATGTATTGAAAAATGGAGAAACTATGCCAAGCATACGGGTTGACCCATTGGTTTTCTTGATGTACGCATAGAAAAACATGTCTGTTACAACGCCCAAAGAACAATTTAGATTTTTATTTTTGATAAAACGTTGAGCGACCAATCGGTTGGTAGGGATAACCCTATTTTTTCGCTCGATAAATGCTGAAGAAAATTATAACGAAATGAAAATTGTCATCTCTCCTGCCAAATCATTGGATTTTGAAACACCGCTGCCCACGTCAAGATATACACAGCCACAATTTTTGGGGCAGTCAGAAAAACTGAACAAGGTATTGGCCAAGAAAAAGCCCAAGGCTTTGTCAGAACTGATGTCCATATCCGATAATTTGGCACAATTGAACTGGCAGCGCAACCAAGATTTTTCATTGCCCTTTACCCCAGAGAATGCCCGACCTGCCGTATATGCCTTTAACGGTGATGTTTACCAGGGCCTTGATGCCTACAGCATACCCGAAGAGAAGTTGGACAGATTGCAGGATACCTTGCGTATTCTCTCAGGACTATACGGAATTTTGAGACCGCTGGACCTTATTCAGCCGTACCGCCTTGAAATGGGCACACCATTGAAGGTGGCACGCAAAAAAAATCTGTATGAGTTTTGGCAGAAGCAACTGACCGACCACCTGAACAACGAGCTTGAAGAAGGCGAACTCTTTATCAACCTGGCCAGTAACGAGTATTTTGGGGCCATTGATGAGGAGAAGCTCAAAGTACCCGTAATCACCCCCGTTTTTAAAGATTGGAAAAACGATAGGCTAAAGGTTATCAGTTTCTTTGCCAAAAAGGCAAGGGGATCAATGGTTCGTTATGTGCTTGACACCAATGCCCAAACACTCGACGACCTTAAAGGATTTGACTATGACGACTACGTCTACAGCAAAGAACATACCCTAAAAGAGAACCAGCCAGTTTTCGTCAGATAGAATATTTTTGGTGTTTGATCGTTTTGGGTAGAAACGGCAACCATGAAAAAAATCCTATGCACAATCGGTATTTTGGCCATTCTGGTCTCTGTAGCCTGTGAAGACCGTGATGATAACTTGATGGCTCCCCAAGTGCGTATCCAAAACCTGAGCGATTTTGATTTTGTGAGGGTACAGGTGCGAAACGACAGCATAGTCTACGAAAATGTGGCCGCAGGTGGTTTTTCAGATTATTTGGAATATGAAATTGCCTATCAACAAGATGCCATAGCCGTGGAAACCGACTCGACACAGTTCTCCTTTATGCCCGACTCCCTTTCCGATCCATTGCCCTTGGGCCTATACACCTATCAACTCGATATTTCGGAAAATGGTGAGTTGGAACTTACGTTCAAGGTCGACTAACCTTTCTTGACCTTTTCGATCGCTACCTTTTCTTCGACAGGGGTACGCTTTTTTATTTTCCTTTTTCGCCTGGCCCCGTACGACTTGTTGGCTATTTTGCCACGTCGCGTTTTTATATCTCCTTTTCCCATACTGATAATTTTTTATCATTCCCGTGCAGACGGGAAGCTTTAACTAATTTTTCCTTGTAAATTAAGAAAAACAAAGGGCTGTTCAAAATTAAGGGATTCTTACCTTTGAGATGTGTTCCTCCACCGCCATCCATACCCACCTTTTTTGTTCGATGGGGTCAAAAAGCTGATTGTGGGCACGTTGCCACCCCCAAGGTTTTCTATGGACGCCTTAAAAGAAGGCGATGTTGATTTTTGCTATGGTAGCCGAGACGGGCAATTATGGCCCATTCTCGACCGTATCTTTAAATTGGGGCTGAAATTTGAGAGCACCCAAGAGGCCATTGCGCAGCGCAAGGCATTCCTAATAGAGAAAAAGATAGGAATATGCGATATTGTTGAAAGTGCCGAACGGGCCAAAGTAGATGCTTCTGACCTAGGTATGCAAAAAGTTGTTTTGCGTGATATTTTTGGATATTTAGTAAAGTATTCTACCGTCAACACCCTTTTGTTTACGGGCGGTAACAGTAAAAATGGTCCCGAATATTTTTTCCGGAAACTGTGCCGACAACATTCGGTGGTTCTTGAGGTGCTTAATGATAAAGTACCGCGAATCCACAGGTTTGAGCATCCGATTACCAAAAAGGTGATAAAGACGGTATCGCTGACCGCTCCATCCGGTGCGGCCAACCGGGCGGTGGGCAGCTTGCCATCCTATAAAAAAATGAAGAACAAAAATCTAAATTTTAATACCATTGACTTTAGGGTGCTTCATTACCAAGATTTCTTCTAAAAATAACCTTTGATTGTTAGTTTTTTTTGGCCAGTATCCTATATTGTGACGTACATAAAATAAGTGGAAAGATTAGTGTTTTATCACGACCTTTGGCCTTGCCAAGTTAAGGGTACAACTTTTAAAAGGCTTGAATTCAATGAGCAAAGTAAAGCAGTCAGAACGTTTAGCGGAATTTAAAAAGTCGGTTACCAATAGATTCAATGTTTATAACAGTCTTTTTTTGAATTTACCATATACCGATATGGAAAATGTGGGCATCTTGGTGCCCATTTTGCTCGACCAGTGCGAGAAAGGCCTGAAACAGGGCAAAGACCCCCAAGAGATACTGGAGGTTTTTTTTACAAGTTTTGCCGGCATGCCCGACGAACGTGGCCGTATTGATTTTATGTTCAGGATCATACAGTATGTTGAGCGACAAGTTGTGCTCTACGACAGTGTGGAAGATGCCGCTTTCAAGAAGTTACAGGAGTATTCTGAATCACTGTCCATTAAAGATTATTTTGAGTTGGTAGATCAGAACAAAAATTGGGACAAGATTGCCAAGAAGCTGGCCAGTTTTAGTGCGCGAATCGTGTTGACCGCTCACCCTACCCAGTTTTATACGCCTGCGGTACTCGACATTATTTCAGAATTGCAGCGTCTGATCCACGAAAACCGTATCGATGACATTGATATGACCTTGCAACAATTAGGGCTCACCTCGTTGGTCAACTCACAGAAACCCACTCCGCTCGAAGAGGCCAAGAACATCATACACATATTGCGCTACACCTACTATGATGCGGTAGGCTCTCTTTTTAAATATGTCAGGGAAAACATCAAAGATGCCAATTTTGACAATTACAATATCATCAAGCTGGGCTTTTGGCCGGGCGGTGACCGAGACGGCAACCCCTATGTCACGGCAGAGACCACCAGACAGGTTGCCGATGAACTTCGGCTGACATTGATGAAATGCTACTACAATGATTTGAAGCAGCTTCGTAAAAAACTGACCTTTAAAGGAGTACAAAAACCGTTAAACGCGCTCAACACCAACCTGTACAAGGCCATGTTTCAAGAGAATTTTGTCTTGGGCTATTCCGAGATAATAGAAAAACTCTCTGATATACGTGATTTACTGGTAAAAGATTACCATTCTCTATACCTGAACGAGCTTGACGACCTGATCGACCGTGTACATATCTTCAAGACGCATTTTGCCACACTGGACATTCGCCAAGACCATCGAAAGCACAAAGCTGTAGTCGAGGCAATTTTAAAAAAAGAAGGTGCCATCAAAGAGAACCTTGGTGAGTTGAAAGAAAATGAATTGGTCGACTGGTTATTGAAAAAAGACCTCAGACCGAAACCATCTGATTATAGCGATGATATAGTCAAAGATACCATAGCCAACATCAAGCAGTTAAAAGACATTCAGGCCAAAAACGGAGAAGAGGGCTGCAACCGCTATATAATCAGTAATTCAGAAGATATTTTTTCAGTGCTGTTTGTTTTTGGATTATTCCGTTGGTGTGGGTGGAAAACCAATGAGATTACCTTTGATATCGTGCCGCTCTTTGAAACCATGAAAGGCATGGATGCCTCAGAAGTAGTGATGCAAGCCCTTTTTGATATACCTGAATACCGTGCACATCTTGAAAGAAGAAATAACGCGCATACCATCATGTTGGGCTTTTCTGATGGCACCAAAGACGGAGGTTATCTAAAGGCCAACTGGTCTATATTGAACACAAAGGAAACCCTGAGCAAGGTCTGTAAAAATAACGGGGTCAAAGCCATCTTTTTTGATGGCAGGGGCGGCCCGCCCGCCCGTGGTGGTGGCAAGACGCACCGTTTCTATGCCGCACAGACCAAAGATGTCGCCAACCACGAGATACAGCTAACCATACAGGGTCAGACCATTACCAGTACCTACGGTACCAAAGAGCAGTTTATGCACAACGCCGAACAGCTGTTGACAGCGGGTCTGAGCAACAACCTTTTTGGCAAGCAACATGTAATTTCGGCAGCCCAAAGAAAATTGATCGAAGAGCTCTCAGAATTGAGCTACGAGAAATATGAGGCACTGAAGCAGCACGATAAGTTTATTCCCTATTTAGAGAAGCGCAGTACGCTGAAATATTATACAAAGGCCAATATCGGCAGTAGGCCGGGCAAACGCGGAAATAAAGAAAAATTGACACTTGCAGATTTAAGGGCCATATCGTTTGTGGGCTCATGGAGCCAGTTAAAACAGAACGTACCGGGTTATTTTGGCCTGGGAACTGCCATACATACCCTAAAAAAACAAGGTCGCTTTAATGAAGTAAAGAAACTGTACAAAGAAGTTCCCTTTTTTCGGGCGCTGATGCACAATAGTATGATGTCGTTGGCAAAGACCAATTTCGACCTGACAAGTTATATGGCAGATGACAAGGAATTCGGAGATTTCTGGAATATTCTTTTTGACGAATACAAACTGTCAAAGAAAATGTTGCTGCAGGTTTCTGGGCATGAGATTTTGATGGAAGACGAAGTGGTCTCGCGCGAATCTGTGAAAATTCGTGAAAAGATTGTTTTGCCACTCTTGGTAATCCAGCAGAATGCATTGTACCACATCACCAAAAACTCTAAGTTCAGCAAGTTGTACGAGAAAATAGTGACACGTTCGCTATATGGAAATATCAATGCCAGTCGTAACTCGGCCTAAGATGGCCTGCTTTTTACTTTTGGTTGATTTTTTTGTTGATCGAACCGAGAACGTCCTTAAACTTTCGTGAGGCCTCTATTTCGGCCATCACCCGTTGCAGCGCCGACTCGAACTCTTTTTTGCTGATCGGTTTGACCAAATAATCAGTGATACGATGAATCTGGTTCTCTTCGGCATTGTTCTTTGAAGCGTGCATCATAATAATGGCCGGCCTGAACGCAACCTTGTCCAACACTTCAAAAGCGTCTATATCACTTAACATGGTATCGAGCAGTAAAATTTCTGCTTGGTCCAGAATAGTTGTGGTTAGGGCCTCGGATGCATTGCTGAAGGAACCGATGAGCTCAAGATTGGGATGGTTGTTGACCAAATGTGTGGTAGTCAGTCGTTGAATGGCAGAATCATCAATGACGATAGCTTTGTAAATCATGTTCGTAAGATTGGGTATTTCAAAACTATGACTGGTCATTAAAGATGCCAAAAAAGCAGGGCAAACCGGCATTTTTTTTCGGCAAAAAACCTATTTCACTGTTTTAAAGAGATTTGGGAGTGCCCCAAAGTTCTTTTGTCGATGGAATGACAACGTTATTTGGCACAAAAAAAACCGCCGATTTGGCGGGATATTATTGTCGTTGGGTAGCAATCCTACTTCTTGTTCTGTTGGTCTTTAATGGTCTTTTCATCAATATCGAACTTGTTGGTGTCAATATAGGTGTTACCGGTCGGATTGGTAGGATTGCTCTGCTCTTGCTTTCTTTTGAATTTTCTATTGTCTTCTATAGGTCCCATAGTATATTTTTTATTGTTAATAAATTGATTTATAAGAATATAAGAAATAGGAAATAGAAAATCCGTTAAAGCCTTGCTAAAACCTTGTAGATGAAGCAATAGCACTGATCATTGTTGCTTTTGAGCACTTAAAATATTGTAAAACGCCCGAATTCCATAGGCCAACTGCCCGATCTTCAAATTTTCATTGGGGCTGTGCTGGTTGTTGTCAGGGTTCACCATGGGCACCAAAAAAGCTGGTATCTGTAGTTCATTGATAAAAGGAGCGATGGGCACGGTACCGCCCATGATGCGAATGCGCACTACCTCTTCATCAAAGGTATTTTTTAGAACATCGTTCAAAAAGTTTCCGTAGGGATTGTCCAAATCAGTGCGGAAGGCATCGGTGACACTGCCCTCTTCGACAGTGACAATTTTATCGTAGCGCATGCGCTCATCCTTTGTGGGCACATGATCGAGCACCTGAAAGCCCTGCTTTGCAATATGTTCTTTGACGAGCTGCTTCAATCGGTTGCCGTCGCTTTCGGGCACCAACCGCAAATCGAGTTCGGCAGTGGCACTTTCGGGTACTATGGTACGGCGTTTGGGGCCGATCCATCCTGAACCCAAGCCGCGAATGTTCAGCGAAGGATACTGGAGGGCTTCCTGATAAAAGCTTCCGACCTTCTCGGCCGATTTGAATTGTAAGGTCGAAGCAATGGCCCTGTCGTCATCGGGCACACTCTTTAAAATGGCCTTGGTCTCCTCATCCAGTGAAATACCGTCATAATAGCCATCTATTGTTACACGGCCCTCAGCATCTTTCATGGTAGCCAGCAATTGTGCCAGTTGAAATCCGGGATTGGGGGCATAATTTCCGTAATGCCCGCTGTGCTGTGGCTTTATGGGGCCGTAGGTGATGAGTGTCATTGTGGTGATGCCACGGCAGCCATAGGCAATGGTGGGTTTGCCCGACGAATGTACCGGACCATCGGCAATGAGCAAGAAATCGGCTTGCAGCAGCTCACCATATTGTTGTACCGCCTTGGGCAGTGGTTTGCTGCTTTTTTCCTCTTCACCGTCCAAAATCACCTTGATGTTGAAAGACAGCGCTTTGTTGTCTTTTTTTAACAAGTCAATTGCGTTCAAGAACATGATGATGGGCCCTTTATCGTCTGAGGTCGAACGCCCGAACAAGCGCCAATTGTAGTTGATGTCATTGCCCAATTCGTCAAACGAGACGGTTTCGAAGCCATTATCAACAGGTTTTTTCAGTACCACCTTGTACGGATTCGGTTGTTGCCACATACTGGGATCCACCGATTGTCCGTCAAAGTGCATGTATATCAACACGGTTGGTTTGGCATCATCCATGGGTAGGGCGGCAAAGAACAAGGGTAAATTTTCGGTGTCAAGTATAGCGGTGTTAAAACCGCGTTGTTCGAACTGTTTTTTGAGCCAAAAAATATTGTCATCGATATCGTCTGGGTTCAAAGCATCGTTCGGTATGGCAACAAAGTCACGCAGATCTTGAATGGCCTGCGCCACTTGTGATTTCAAGGCGGTGGAATCTTGTGAAAAAACTGTGGTGGACAGTAGTAGCGCAAGTAGCAAAAAACCTAATTTTCTCATGTTTCTATATTCTGTTTGAAAGGTAAAGTTTCTTGCCATCATTGACAAGCTCTCTTAAACGCGCAATTCTATTTTTTTAAAAGGGCCAAGATTATTTTTCGCAGCAGCAAAACAAAAGGAAATCCATGAAAAATCACATCGAACCAGTCCATTGCTTGCATGCCCGTGGCACCGCCTGCAATCCACTTTAGCTTTCCCCAAATATGTGGTTCAGGAAAGAAGGGTGCAAGGCCCAAGGTGAGACATAGAACGACGATTATTCTCCAGTCGTTGACAAATTTCATACCCTGATACTTTTGATGAAAGTGTTGATTTTGGCGACCCCATTTTGGGTCAAATGCTTGATAAATGCCGAACCAATAATGGCTCCTTTCGCCTTTTTGGTGGCCTGCTCAAAAGTTTCGCGATTGCTGATGCCAAAGCCCACAATTTGGGGGTTAGTGAGCGAAAGAGAGGCAATCTTTTCAAAATATTCGCTTTGTTCTGCTCCAAAACCTGTTTTTGTGCCCGTGGTACTGGCCGAGCTGACCATGTAGATAAACCCATCAGAGGCGGCATCTATTTTTCGAATGCGTTCTTCGCTCGTCTGTGGAGTGATAAGAAATATATTGATAAGACCATATTTTTTGAAAATATGCTCGTATTCTTCTTGATATACATCAAAGGGAAGGTCGGGCAGTATAAGTCCGTCGATTCCGATTTCCGCACATTTTTTGCAAAAATCCTCTACGCCATATTGCAGCACGGGATTGAAATAGCCCATAATGATAAGGGGGATGGAAACCGTTTTGCGTATATCCTTCAGTTGTTCAAAAAGGATTTCGGTCGTCATGCCATTTTTTAAAGCCGCTGTGGAGCTTGCTTGAATGGTCGGCCCATCGGCTAGGGGATCACTGAAAGGCAATCCGATTTCAATCATATCAACACCACTTTTTTCCAATTCATGTATGATAGGCACCGTATCTTCCAACGCAGGATAACCCGCTGTGAAGTAGATAGAGAGGAGTTTTTGGTTTTCTTGGAGTTTTTGTTTGATTCTGTTCATTTAATTTTCTTGATTTTGTCATTTCGAAATGAGTTCCGTTTGTTACCGGAACGATTGAGAAACCCCTTGAGATTTCTCACCTTCGTTCGAAATGACAATTACAAATTAAAATAGTCAATATAGGTATCTAGGTCCTTATCCCCACGCCCTGACAGATTGATGACCACCACATCATCGGTATCGAACTTCTTGTGGTCAAAGATTGCGAAGGCATGGCTGGTCTCGACAGCGGGAATAATGCCCTCTAATTTTGCAACTTCCAGCCCCGCTTGCATCGCCTCATCATCGGTAATGGAGATGAATTCGGCACGCCCAGATTTGTACAAATGGGCGTGCATGGGGCCCACACCAGGGTAATCGAGTCCTGCGGAAATAGAGTAGGGCTCTGTTATCTGTCCGTCATCGGTTTGCATCAATAATGTTTTGCTGCCATGAATGATACCCACCTTGCCCAAGGCCGAGGTGGCGGCACTTTCACCAGAATGGACACCCTTTCCCGCTGCTTCCACTGCAATGATGCCCACCGCTTCCTCATCTAGATAATGGTAATACGCCCCCGCGGCGTTGCTGCCTCCGCCTACACAAGCGACGACATAGTCTGGATTCTTTCGGCCTTCCTTTTCTTGTAATTGCCACTTGATTTCTTCTGAGATCACCGATTGAAACCGCGCCACCATATCAGGGTAGGGGTGCGGTCCCACCACCGAGCCGATGATATAATGCGTATCAACCGGATTGTTGATCCAATCGCGAATGGCCTCATTGGTGGCGTCTTTTAGCGTTCGGCTCCCCGATTTGGCCGGTCTGACCTCGGCACCCAACATTTTCATACGGGCTACGTTGGGTGCCTGTCGGGCTATGTCGATTTCGCCCATATACACCACACATTCAATGCCCATGAGTGCACAGACAGTAGCGGTGGCGACACCATGCTGGCCAGCGCCTGTTTCGGCAATGATGCGGTTCTTGCCCAGTTTTTTGGCCATCAAAATCTGACCGATGGTGTTATTGACCTTGTGCGCACCCGTATGGCAAAGGTCTTCCCGTTTCAAATAAATTTTGGTGTTGTATTTTTCTGATAACCGTTTGGCAAAATAGAGTGGAGTGGGGCGGCCCGCATAATCTCTGAGCAACTGTTTGAATTCTTTTTGAAAGTCTTCCGTCTCCATTATTTTGAGATAGTTCTGGCGCAGCTCCTCACAGTTGGGATAGAGCATCTCTGGAATGTAGGCTCCCCCGAACTCTCCGTAATAGCCTCGTTCGTCAGCGTGAAAGCCCCCTCCGCCCCCAAAGGGGGAACTTTTTTTGATGTTATGTTTCATATTTTTGGTCATTGCGAGCGAAGCAAAGCAATCTGTTGCTGGATAATAGATTACTTTGTCTTTCCAATCCTCGTGATTATTTTTTTAAACTCTTTCAGTTTTTCAACATCCTTTAGCCCTGGCGCTGTTTCAAACCGACTGTTCACATCGATGGCATGGCAGTACTTGGATTCCTGCGTTCGCAGGAATGACAAAAGGCTATCCAAATTTTCGAGTCCGATACCGCCACTCAGAAAATAGGGTTTCGAGAACGGATAGTCTTTCAATACTTTCCAGTCAAAAGTAAGCCCCGTGCCGCCAGGAAGCTTTCCCTTGGTGTCAAAAAGAAAATAGTCGCAGACATCTTCGTATTCTTTGAGCACGTAAAAGTCAAATTCATCCCGATAGCTATCGGGATTGATGGAAAAGGCTTTTATAATGTCAATTTTTCTGTCATTCTGAAATGAGCAGAGCGATTGAGGAATCTCTTTAGATTTCTCACCTTTTCCTTCGACGAGTTCAGGATGACGGTTCGAAATGACAAATAGATTCTTTTCTAATTCTTTGCAAAATTCAGCACTCTCCTTCCCATGCAGCTGTACGGCATCCAATTTATATTTTTTGACTTTTTCAAGTACTTCTTCCCTTTCTGCATCCACAAAAACCCCCACCTTTTTTATTCCGGGATCTAGCGAAGAAATCATCCCATCAAGAAACCGAGACGATGGCTCCCAAAAGATAAATCCCAGGTAGTCGGGCTGCAACGCCGCCACTTCTTCAACATTATGCTTTTGTCCGCAGATTTTCAGTTTCATCCTATTATCTGTCATTCCCGCGGAGGCGGGAATCTCTTTTTAATTTTGGCAAACCCCTCCGTCTACCTCCTCTTGACCAAGGGGTAGCAACTGATATTTCGATTTTATTCTATCCTTTCAAATTTTTTATAAACCCTTCAACGCTTCTCCCCGGATTCTTCATTTTCATAAAATTCTCGCCGATCAAAAAGCCCTGATACCCAAATTCTCGTAGTTCTTTGATGGCTCCCACATTGCTGATACCGCTTTCAGAAACCTTTACAAACGCATCTGGAATCATTTCTGACAATGATTTGCTGGTCTGCAAACTGACCTCGAAGGTTTTTAGGTTGCGGTTGTTAACGCCCAACATATCAAGACTGGGCATGATGGATTTCTGAAGTTCTTCCTCATTATGCACTTCGAGCAAAACTTCGAGATAGAGACTTTTGGCCAGTTCAGAGAGCATTTTGATTTCCTCTCTCGTCAGCACTGCGGCAATCAACAAAATGACATCGGCTCCGTGGGCCTTGGCTTCCAAAATTTGATACTCGTCAATGATAAATTCTTTACGAAGCAATGGAAGCTCGACCGAAGCCCGAGCCAACAACAGATCTTCGAGTGAACCACCAAAATATTTAAGGTCGGTCAATACGCTCATACCGCAGACACCCGCTTTTTGGTAGCCTCGGGCCACCTGCGCCACGTTGGTATGTTGGTTGATGGTGCCTTTACTGGGCGAACGTCGCTTATGCTCAGCGATGATGCCCGAATCACTTTGTTTCAAAGCTTTTGCCAATGAATAGGTTTCCCTTTCAAAAAGTACGGATTGCTCCCACTGCGAAGCGGGTAGCAACGATTTTTTGAGTGCTACCTCTTTGCGTTTGTCGGCGATTATTTTGTCTAGTATGTTCATATTGCCCTCACCCTGGCCCTCTCTCACGGGAGAGGAGACTTTTTTAATTTTTACTCAACTCTTGCAATCTTTTTAGCGCTTTCAATGCCTTACCGCTTAAAAGCGATTCCTTGGCCTTTTCAAATCCGTCTTTGACATCAATGTTTTCGACCGTGGCAATGGCGATCCCCGCATTGGCACAGACCACATTGTTCTGGGCTTCGGTGCCTTTGCCATTCAGCACGTTCATGAAGATTTGTGCGGATTCGGCTATATCGTCACCGCCCACTATTTCATGGGCTTGAATGGTTTCCACTCCAAAATCTTCGGGTTTCAGCATGCCTTCGGTACCGTTTGAAATGGTCTTGGTATTACCTGTTAAACTGATTTCATCATAGCCATCGAGCGCATGCAGCACGGTAAAGTTCTTATCGGTGTTTTGGTACAGGTAGCCATACATTCTGGCCAACTCTAAATTGAATACCCCGACCATCTGGTTTTTCGGAAAGGCGGGATTCACCATCGGCCCCAACATATTGAAAAAGGTCTTTACGGCCAATTCGCGCCTTATCGGGGCCACATTTTTCATGGCTGGATGGAACAACGGTGCGTGCAACACACAGATACTTGCTTCTTCAATGGATTTTCGCAAAAAATCTGCTTCATTGCTGAATTTGATGCCCAAGAATTCCATCACATTGCTGCTGCCACATTTTGAGGAAACCCCATAGTTACCATGCTTGGTCACCTTGATGCCAGTACCGGCAGTTACGAATGATGCCAAAGTCGAGATATTGAAGGTGTCTTTTCCGTCGCCGCCCGTGCCGCAGAGATCTATTGGGTTGTATTCGCTCAGATCCACTGCTAGGCACAGTTCCAATAGGGCATCACGAAACCCTTCCAACTCTTCAATAGTGATGCTTCGCATCATATAGACAGTCAAGAAGGCTGCAATCTGGCTGGTGTTGTACTCGCCCTTTGCGATGTTCACCAATATCTGCTTGGCATCCTCTTTGGTGAGCATTTCGTGGTTTATCAATCTATTTAAAGTCTCTTTCATGCTATTTTTCTTGTCATTCCGCACTTGATGCGGAATCTATTGCTTCTTTTGGATTCCTGCTTTCGCAGGAACGACAACTATTTAGATATTATTCAGCCAATTCTCTAATATTTTCTTTCCATGCGGAGTCAATACCGATTCAGGGTGGAACTGTACTGCCCGTACATCGTATTCTTTGTGCCGCAACGACATCACTTGCCCATTTTCATCAAAGGATGTGGCTTCCAAAACTTCTGGTAATTCAGGATGTACCACCCAAGAATGGTAGCGGCCCACCTCGATTTTCTTGGGAATATCCTTGAAAATATAGTCTTCCTGAGCGATTTTTATTTCTGTGGCGATGCCATGATACACTTGATCCAAATTAACCAAGCTTCCTCCAAAGACCTCCCCAATGGCTTGTTGCCCCAAGCACACCCCAAAAATTCGCTTGGTGGGCGCATACTTTTCGATGATGGGTTTGAGTAAACCAGCCTCATCGGGAATTCCTGGCCCGGGCGACAACACAATTTCGTTAAATGGCACCACGTCATCCAGCGTCAATCGGTCATTCCGTTTTACCAGCACCTCGCAATCCAAATCCTCTAAATAGTGCACCAGATTGTAGGTGAAGCTATCGTAATTGTCGATCATCAATACTTTTCTGCCCATCTTAGATTCTTTCTGCGATTTCAAGGGCCTTGTTCAAGGCCCCCAGTTTGTTGTAGGTTTCCTGCAACTCTGTATCAGGGTCCGAGGCCGCCACCAATCCGGCGCCCGCCTGATAATGCAGCGTATGGTTTTTGCTCAAGAACGTACGGATCATAATGGCATGGTTGAAATTTCCGTGAAAATCCATAAAGCCGATGGCACCACCATAATAGGCCCGATTGGTCTTTTCATATTTTTCGATGAGTTGCATGGCCATATGCTTGGGCGCCCCGCTCAAGGTACCTGCCGGAAAAGTATCGGCCACGATTTTTAGGGTGGAAATATCTTTTTTCTTCTGCCCAGTGACCTTTGAGACCAAGTGGATAACATGGGAGAAGTACTGTACTTCACGGTAGGTCTCCACATTTACAGCATTGCCGTTGCGGCTAAGGTCGTTGCGCGCGAGATCGACCAACATCACATGCTCGCTGTTCTCTTTGTCATCAGCAGCCAATTTTTTGGCCAGTTCGGCATCTTTTTCGTCGTTTCCGGTGCGCTTGTAGGTGCCTGCTATGGGATGTATTTCGGCCTTGCCATCCTTCACAACCAATTGGGCCTCTGGCGAACTGCCAAAGATCTTGAAATCACCATAATCAAAATAGAACAGATAGGGTGAGGGATTGATGGAGCGCAATGCACGGTACACATTGAACTCATCGCCCTTAAAACTTTGTGAGAACCGACGTGAGAGCACCAACTGGAACACATCGCCCCGATGGCAGTGTTCTTTGGCCAAGCGCACATGCTCACGATATTCCTCATCCTCTAGGTTGGAAACGGCCTCGCCCTGTTTCGAAAAATTATAGGTGGCAAAATTTTGGGCTTTAAGCAGTTGGTGTAGCTCTTTGATATTGTTTTCCGTATCAAAACAATGCGCAAAAATATAGGCCTCGTTCTTAAAATGGTTGATGGCGATGATGTTCTGATAGACCGCGTAAAAAATATCGGGAATCGCCACCGAATTCTCCTTTTTGGAGATTTCGACGGATTCAAAATACCGCACCGCATCGTAGGCCATGTAACCAAAAAGTCCATTGTTGATGAACTTGAAGCCATTGTCCGTTGTAGAAAACCGTTTTGCAAAGCCATCGATGATAACAGTGAGATCCGTGTTCTCCCCAATTTGGATCTCTTCGGAGGTACCATCAGGAAATTGCTGTACCACTTTTTCATCCTGTACTTTTATGGAGGCTATCGGGTTGCAACAGATGTACGAAAAGCTGTTGTCGTTGGCGTGGTAATCGCTACTCTCTAACAGAATGCTGTTCGGAAACCTATCGCGCATCTTCAGATACACACTCACGGGAGTGATGGTGTCTGCCAAGATGTGTTTGTAATGTGTTTTTAATTGATAAGTCATTTTGTTTTCTAAAATTTTACACACCCCGCCTTGACGCTGCGGTCAGGCCACCCCTAATTCGACTGCGCTCAGCAAAGGTCTCAAGAGGGGAATGAAAAAGGCCTGTCGTGACGACAGGCCTTTTTATATGTTTCATATAGTAGGGACTAGCTCACGACATTCGACGTAAGTTTGTCCACCACCAAGTATGTACCGTTGTTTGCTTCACAGTGTCAAATATAGAAAGGAAATTGGTATTGACAAACCAAAATGAAAAAATCCCGCCCCGGGGGAACCAGGGAACGGGATTTTCAAACACTAAACCACATTCCGGTCGCTCACTGAGCGAAGTCGAAGTGAGGCCGGAATGAAGAATTGTTAAAACTCCAGATCGACCACTAGATCGAATTCATCATAGATGGTCTTGTCGCCAAGGTTTTCGAAGAAGCTGCCGGAGCCGTAACGAACATCGTATTGAGCGCGGTCAATCTTCATGGTTGCCGTGGCCTTACTTCCATAGATCGAAACGTCAAAAGTCACAGGCTTTGTAATGCCCTTAATGGTCAAGTCACCTGTAACCTCGTATGCGTTTTTACCAGTAGATTTGACATTGGTGAAGACCAACTTAGAAGATGGATGGTTAGCCACACTGAAGAAATCGTCAGATTTTAGGTGGCCTTCCAGCTTGTCTTTATACTCTCCTTCAAGGTCTGTGACGGTAATGCTGGTCATGTCTGCCTCAAATTCGCCCCCGGTCAGCATGCCATTGTCATCGAATATCAAGGTTCCTGATTTAAGATTGACAGTCCCAGTATGTGATCCGGTAACCTTGTAGGCTTTCCAAGTTACCTTACTTTCATTGGTCTTTACTTCTTTTTTCTCCCCGTCAACGGGATTTGCCAAGGACGATAAGCCAAAGACTAAGGTCAAAACCAAACTTAAAGTGTTCTTTTTCATGATTTTCAATTAATTGTTGTTTTACTTCTGTTTTAGATTTATAAATAGGTGAATAATTCTTCTTTTGATTTACGAACTTTCGGATAATGCTGTGTCTCGTCCTCTTCTGAACGGTACCCAATGGCCAGTACCACGGCGGCGTTCAGGTTCTTACCATTAAGCCCCAAGATTTTATTGTACCGTTCGGCCTCAAAACCCTCCATGGGGCAGGTGTCTATTTTCAGTTCTGCTGCTGCCTGCATCATGTTTCCGAAGGCGAGATAGGCCTGTTTCGATGTCCAAACGCTTTTTTCTTCAGTTGAAAGGCCTAACAGTTTAGACTTCATAAAGTCACTGTATCCCTTCAAATTCTCTGCCGGAATGTTTCGTGTCTTGCTGACATTCTGTAAATACTCATCCACCAGTTCTTCTCCAAAATCTGTCTTGTTGGCGAACACGATGATATGCGAGGCATCGGTAATCTGTGATTGCCCCCAAGAGGCAGGTTTCAGCTTTTCTTTTAGTTCTTGGTCGGTAATCACAAACACATGATAGGGCTGTAGCCCATAGGAAGATGCGCTCAGGCGGGTTGCCTCCAACAATATGTCAAGGTCGCCGCCAGAAACTTTTTTGTGGGTATCAAACTTTTTGGTGGCGTAGCGCCAAGTTCTATTTTCGAGTACGGTTTCCATCTTAAAATTTATCCAATAAACGATTCAACTCTTCAAGCTCTTTTTTTGAGAAATTTTTGACAATCTTTTTTTCGGCATCGGCCACGGCAACATCGATTTTTGCCAACGCCCTATCACCTTTATCGGTCAGGGTAATCTCTACCTTGCGGCGATTGGCCTTGCAAATGGTTCGGTGTACATAGCCTTTGTTGATCAACTTATCCACTAACCGGGTAGTGTTGCTCATTTTGGTGACCATGCGCTCGTTGAGGGTCGATAGGTTGGCCGGTACCCCTTTTTGCCCCCGTAGGATCCGCAGCACGTTGAATTGTTGCAACGACACTTCAAAGGGTTTAAGGGCATTGGCCAATATATCGTTGACTTTATGGTGTACCAAGGTCATATGAATCAAGGTTCTTGATTCCAACGGAATTTTTTTTGTCGTCTTGATGACCTCTTCTACATTCATGTCATTACAATAATTGTATATACAAATGTAAATCTATTTCTTCGACCTGTACAACATATGAACCGATAAATTTTTGTTAAAAGCTATAAGCCCATTGTGGCATTGGTTAATTTTAAGAACTTAAAATGTATATAATGAAGCACTTGCACATTTTTTGTTTGATGGCCCTGCTTGTAATAGGGGCCTGCAATACCAAGCAGAAGGGCAAAGAGGTGGATACGGCGCCCGAATATGCAGATGCAGAAACTACCGCACCGCCTGTTGAGGTGAACTTTCCGGTGTACGACTTTGAAGGGTTCAAGCCTTATCTGAACAAGACCGATGGCAAGGTACACGTAATCAACTTTTGGGCCACTTGGTGCAAACCCTGCATCAAAGAGCTTCCCTATTTCGAAAGGGTGAATGAGGAAATGAAAGATGAAGGGGTCGAGGTGGTTTTGGTGAGTTTGGATATGCCCTCGATGTGGAAATCGAAATTGGAGCCCTTTGTCGAAAAGAAGGATATCCAATCAAAAGTCATCATTCTTGACGACCCAAAAAT
>CEVF01150090.1_pt1 | contig 66760 bp, 54 predicted proteins | sample 356441 | NCBI WGS metagenome assembly CEVF01 (sample SAMEA2622765, study PRJEB7988) | marine metagenome | biome: marine biome (ENVO:00000447); feature: surface water layer (ENVO:00002042); material: "saline water (ENVO:00002010), including plankton (ENVO:xxxxxxxx)" | depth 5 m | reverse complement strand
TATACCAACAATCAATCACTTGAAAAACAACTTACAAGGCGCAGAGGTCTCAGAGGTAAGAGAGCGGGATTTTGATTGTTTGATACAGGACGACTCAAGCCCAAGTCTAAGCGTAGCCAAGACTGGGATACCAACGAATAATAATGGTTGCTGGAATATCCCATACTTCGCTTCCCTAAATATTGGGATTGAGTACTGTCTTATTTCAAACAAAAATTAATTTTCATCTCTCTTCCTCTGAGTCCTCTGCGTCTCTGCGGTAAAAATGAATTTGAATTTCCCCGTATTGGTATTGCAAACCAACCAGCAATAGCTGTGGCGAAATGCGTGGTAACACGTGTTTGAGTTTTGGTATTGGATCAGTCTTCAGGCACTTGGGGGAGCTTGCAGTCTTTGCGTTTAACCATGGTCACGCAGTTGCCCGAATCGTTGAAGTAGACGTCAGTCATGTAGGCCCGCATGAGCATCACACCTCGACCGCAGGGGCGTTCGAGATTTTCATCAAGAGTTGGATCGGGGATTTGATCGGGATGAAAACCGGGGCCTTGATCGGTGATGGAGATGACGATTTGTTCGTCATCGACGGTGAAGTCGATGGTGACGGTTTTTGATTCGTCGGATTGATTGCCATGCCGGATGGCGTTTGCCAGTGCTTCGTCCAATGCCAACCTCACCGCGAACATCGCAGTGTCAGAATACCCAAATGGCTGGACGGCGTTGATGACGGCTTCCACCACTTTGACACCCTCAGCAAGAATGCTCGGGATCACCATAGGTTTACTGGTTCGAGGCTGTCCCATATTCAAAACCGGCCTGTCTCCAACCCTGAGAAATCACGACCTGCACGTCTAATGCCGTGTCGCCCCCGACACAAAGTTTACCGGTGGTCGTCTCCAACCTGCCGATTATCGACGCGTTATTTAAAACTGCTCATGGCCTGCTCGGCTGTGTCGCAGATGTTAAACAACTTGTTGAGTTTGGTAATGGCAAAGACTTCGTAAATCTGTGGGTCAATCGTTGCCAAACGCAATTGCCCACCTTTGGCACGTACACGATTGTTGATCGTGATGAGCATGCCTAATGCTGCAGACGAGAGATGATCGACATCTGCAAAATCCATAAGCAACTTGGGATTCGGTGTGGTATCAATCAAATCAGCGACCTGGTCGCCAATGTTTTGAATTGCCGCTTCCTCAAGAATGTTTCGATCAAGAAATCCAATACGGATCACTTGTTCACTGTTTTCAATTGTGAGGCGCGATTCGCCTTCGGCCATCACTAAGTCTCCTGAATCGTTTACTGGTCTGTAAATTAGACACACTGAGGCTAAGTGTCAAGCCAAATTAGGGATAGACAAGCTGCTGCAATCCAGTCGCAGTCGGCATAAAGCGCCTTGAAACAGTTGCTTGCATTTCGCCAAGGAGATAGGTACGCTTGACATTTCATCCTTTTTGCTATTCTTTTTAAAATCGGAGTATCGAAAATGAAAGCCATTATGGTCATGTTCGACACCCTTAACCGGCATTTCCTGCCCAATTATGGTTGTGACTGGACGCATGCTCCGAATTTTTCGCGTTTAGGTGAAAAAACAGTCACTTTCGACAACAGTTACGTCTGTTCGATGCCCTGCATGCCTGCTCGACGGGAGTTGCATACCGGGCGTCCGAATTTTCTGCACAGGTCTTGGGGACCCATCGAGCCGTTTGACGACTCGGTTCCGCAGATGCTCAAGCAGGCAGGTGTCCATACCCATTTGAGTACAGACCATCAGCACTACTTTGAAGATGGTGGCTGTACGTATCACACACGGTATTCATCATGGGACTTTCATCGTGGCCAGGAAGGTGATCCGTGGATCGGCCAAGTTGGTGGCTCGCCTTTTTCTCCAACCCATTTAAAAACGGATCCTGATCCTAATAAGCCCAAGGGCATGCGCGCTCAGGACATGATCAATCGTCAGTACATTGGCAACGACTCAGAAAAAATGCCTCAGCATGGCACGTTCACTGCGGGGCTTGATTTTATTGATCGCAATCACGATGCGGATAATTGGTTTTTACAGATCGAAACCTTTGACCCGCATGAACCGTTTTACACACAACCGGAGTTCAAGAAATTTTTCGAGAAACACTATGCTGAATACACCGGCCCGGACTTTGATTGGCCAGGCTATGGCAAGGTGACCGAAGCGCGTGAAGTGGTCGAACATTGTCGCTATGAGTATGCAGCATTACTTGCCATGTGCGACTGCTACCTGGGCAAGGTGCTTGACGCGATGGACAAGCATAACCTCTGGGACGACACGATGCTCATCGTCAACACGGATCATGGTTTCATGCTCGGTGAACATGACAGTTGGGCGAAGTGTTGGCTGCCGTTCTATCAGGAAATCGCACACACGCCCTTCTTCGTCTGGGACCCAAGACCCCGGAAGTTCGATTCAAATATCGACATTCAAGGTCAGCGACGCAAGGCATTGGTGCAACCTTCCATCGACATCCCACTGACGCTGCTTGATTACTTTGGTGTCCAACCGACCAAGGACATGATTGGCAAATCACTGACGCAGACCATTGTCGATGACACGCCGATCCGCGACGCTGCGATCTTTGGCATCCATGGTGGGCAGGTGAATGTGACCGATGGTGAGTATGTTTACATGCGTGGCTATGCAGGTGATGAAAATGTGCCATTGAACAATTACACGTTGATGCCCACGCATATGCGTAACAGATTCCATCCTGATGAACTCAAGGAGATGACGCTAAGTGAACCGTTGAGTTTCACCAAAGGTGTGCCTGTTCTCAAGACACCATGCAACACGGCCAATGGCGGACGCAATGAGACCTTTTCAAAGACCATGCTCTTTGATCTCAAATCGGATTACGCTCAGCAAAACTCCCTCAAGGATGAAGCAGTCGAAAAGAAAATGATTGATCACCTGGTGACACTACTCAAAGAAAACGATGCTCCCGCAGAACAGTATCAACGGCTTGGCCTTCACACGGAGACAGATAAATGAAATGCATTATGGTTATGTTCGACTCACTGAATCGTCACATGATTTCGCCATACGGTTGTGACTGGACACACACACCCAACTTCGCAAGGCTTGCCAAAAAGACGTTGACGTTCGACAAGTCGTATGTCTGCTCGATGCCCTGCATGCCCGCCAGACGTGATCTGCATACGGGGCGTCCGTCGTTTATTCACCGTGGGTGGTCACCGTTGGAACCCTTTGATGTGTCGGTCCCCAGAATGCTCAAGGAGTCGGGGGTTCATACGCATTTGGTGACGGATCACTATCACTACTATGAAGACGGTGGCGTTCATTATCACACCAAGTACAACACGTGGGAATTTTTCCGTGGCCAGGAAGGTGATCCGTGGATTGGGCAAGTTGCTGAACCTGATGTGCCGGAGAATATCAACCGCAAAGGTCGTCCCCAGGACTGGATCAACCGCGAATACATGGACACGGATGCGAAGCTGCCGATTACGCAGTCGTTTAATGCCGGCCTTGACTATATCAAGCGAAACATGAATGACGATAATTGGTTCTTGCAACTTGAGACCTTTGATCCACATGAGCCGTTCTTTACGCACCGTGAACACAAAGATCGCTATGCCGAACACTATGACAATTACACCGGCCCGAAGTTCGACTGGCCTGGCTATGAAAAAGTGACCGAAACACCTGATCAGGTTGAGCATGCCAAGTACAATTACGCATCGCTTTTGAGTCTATGTGACAAAAAGCTTGGCGACATCTTGGACCTGATGGATGCCAACAACATGTGGGACGACACCATGTTGGTGGTCTGCACGGATCATGGGTTCATGTTTGGTGAGCATGACTGTTGGGCCAAGAACTGGATGCCGTTGTATGAGGAAGTTGCACATACGCCCTTCTTTGTCTGGGACCCAAGATATGGTAAACGCAATGAACGTCGCCAGGCTTTGGTGCAACCGTGTCTGGACCTTGCTCCGACTTTACTGGGCTTATTTAATCTTGAGATTCCAACCACCATGACCGGTAAAGACCTTGCTCCTGCCATTGCCGATGACACGCCGGTGCGTGATGCTGCGATTTTTGGCTATCACGGATGTCGCGTGAATATCACCGATGGGAAGTATGTCTACATGCGTGGCAATCACAAAGCAGGAGTGCAGATGTATCAATACGGCCTCACCGCTCCGGGCATGAAAGATACGTCCATCCCCAATGGTGTAACCATGATGACTGACGAAGACAAGTGGGATTTCATGGGCAATTATCCGATATTGCAGATGCCTGCCAACCAATCCACAGTTGATGGCGAGACTGCGTTTAACAACTCGACTGGCGATATGCTCTTTGATGTGACTGCCGATCCGGCTCAGAAAAATCCATTGGATGACAAGCAGGTGATCGACCAGTTAAGCAAGCGGATGAGCGAGTTACTCGGTGAAGTGGACGCTCCTGCTGAAACGTATGAGCGCCTTGGTTTAGCCGCAGTTTGAGTCAGGCTCTGCACATCATTGCGAAAAATCTGCCACCTTCGATGGAACCTTTTGTGACAAGCGGTTAGAATCATATCTGCATGATGAAAGTGGTGCTGGAGGATCCAGCGCCTGCAACAGTCAAAAAACCATGGAGATGGTCGATGAAGGTTCACTACAAGATCGCACTATTGGCTGCGGTCGTGTTTCTAGCTGTGGTCAGTGTCTATATGCTGACCCAAGGTAGAGATTCCACAACCCCCACAGGTAGCGATTTAACAGACCGTACTGCGCCCACCCCGACATCCACCACCACAACGGCTCGATCCAATGGCATCGCGCCCAAACCCATTGGCAGTGACTCCAAACCCAAGGATCTCAATGCCTTGGTTGCAGAACAATTAGCAGAGCTCAACAACTCATCTGCCAAGCCGGTATCGTCGACGCCGGTGACGTCCAATTTCACCAGACCCTCTGCTACGACGACAACATCAGCAAATACCAGCAGTACAAGTAGTACCACAGCAAGTTCTAATACAACAACCTCTTCAACTGCAACCAAACCCATCAAACCCACCATGCTGACATTCGGTGGCAAACCCGTCGATAATGTCCTCACTGCCACGCCGCCAGCAAGCACAACAACTTCAACGCCAGTTGTCACACCGCCTGTAATCACCAATGTGCCTGCTCCTAGCACCTCGACACTTAGCAGCAATACATCCAGAACAACGTCAGTAGCGAGAACCAGCTATCCAACCACATACACCATTCAATCCGGTGACACGCTTAGCAGCATCGCTTTGACACTGTATGGCTCGGATCGTTACTGGGTTGAAATCGCTCAGGCCAATCCCACGATTGACCCACTTAAACTCAAACCCGGCAAGACCATCAAACTCCCATTACCATCGGATATGCGTAAAACCGGATCACAACGCGCCAAGACCGCATCCAATGGTAAAGGCAAGCAATACACCGTCCGAGCTGGCGACAATCTCAGCACCATCGCCCAGGAGTTCTACAACAACTCCGGACTCTGGCGTCGAATCTACAACGCCAACAAGGCAGCCATCGGCTCAAACCCCGACACCTTGCAGGCTGGTGTGACTCTGGAAATTCCCCCCGTCGATCCTGGTTCGAGTAACTGATGTCCACCACAGAGAATCCTATTGACATGGACGTCGTCGTCATTGGAGGCGGCGTTGCCGGACTTTGGCTACTCGATGCCCTGCATCGCAAAGGTTACCGCTGTGTCCTGCTTGAAGCCCACCAACTCGGGAGCGGCCAGACCGTTGCCTCCCAGGGCATACTCCACGGCGGGATGAAGTACACGCTGAGCAATCTCATCGATCCCGGCGCTAAAGCAGTCGCTCAAATGCCACTGATCTGGCGTGACTGTTTAGCTGGTAAAGGTCAGCCCGACTTATCACAGACCAAACTCCGGGCCGACTTCTGTCACTTGTGGCGAACCGGTTCAGCAAGATCACGCTTTGGCATGACCGGCGCCCGAATGGTGTTACGCGTCAAGCCAACTGAAATCCCCAAGGCCGATTGGCCCCAGGCATTAAGCGGACTGCATGGCCAAGTCTACAACCTGCCTGAACAGGTCATCGACACTGCCAGTTTCATTGCCAATCTCGCTGCATTGCACAAAGATCGTCTGCTCAAAATTGATGCAGACAATGGATTGACATTTGAACGTAACACTTCGGGAAATGTCTCAACCATCAAACTGACTCATAACGATCAAAGCCTGACTTTGGCTCCAAAGCAAGTTGTGCTTACTGCCGGTAAAGGCAATGCGACACTTCGCCGGATGCTCGGCCTTGATGAACAGACGATGCAGATTCGCCCTTTGCATATGGTGATGGTCAAAGGCAATTTGCCGACTCTCAATGGACACTGCACTGACTTTTCGCAGACGCGCATCACCGTCACCTCAGCCATTGCCAATGACGGGCAAACCGTCTGGACCGTGGGCGGGCAGGTCTCTGAAGATGGTGTCAAAATGGCCCCGGAAGAATTGGTCAAGCATGCCAAAAGTGAAGTGTTGGCTGTGGTCCCCAATGTGGATTTGAGTAATGCTCTATGGTCAACCTACCGCGTGGATCGCGCGGAACTCAAGACGTCCAGCGGTCGTCGTCCTGAAGGTGTCACGCTCATGTGCGATGGCAACGTCATCACCGCTTGGCCGACGAAATTGGTATTGGCTCCACAGCTTGCCGATGATGTCATCAAGCAGATAGCCATGCAACCCACAGGTGAACCAGTGTGCATCGACAACTGGCCAAGACCGGATGTCGCGTTGCCACCGTGGGAATTGGTCGAGTCTTGGATGGAACTTGATTGAATGGATAACGTAGGGTGGGTAGAGCAAAGCGAAACTCACCATCACGCCAAAAGTTAAATACACTCGGTGGGTTTCACTTCGTTCTACCCACCCTACTTTGAAATCCCAGGTATTCCGCAAGTGCAACTCCGAAAACTTGGCAATACGAATCTTGAACTTTCTCCTATCGGTTTTGGCGCGTTTAAAATCGGCCGCAATCAGGGGACCAAGTATCCAACGGCTTATGATTTGCCGGACATGGATGCCGTCGCCCGACTCCTAAACGGTGTGCTGGATATGGGGATCAACCACATCGACACTGCCCCGGCATACGGCTTAAGCGAAGAGCGTATCGGCAAGACGATTGCCCATCGTCGAGATGAATACATCCTCTCATCCAAGATTGGCGAAACCTTTGTCGATGGCAAATCCAGCTATTGCTTTGATGCTCAGCATGTCCGCCAATCCGTCGAAGCATCCCTCAAAAAACTCAAGACCGACCGACTGGATGTGCTGCTGATTCATTCACCAGCGGATGATGTATCGCTTCAACAACTCACCGACTGCGTGCCCACGATGCAGGCTCTCAAAGCTCGTGGCGATGTCCGTTTCATCGGACTCTCTGGCAAGACCACACATGGCTTTGAGTTGGCGATGGCGTGGTCGGACGTCCTGATGATCGAGTACAACATCAACGACACCCAGCATGCTCAACTCATCAGCGATGCAGCAGACAAAGGCATCGGAGTCCTTTGCAAAAAGGGACTTGCCTCCGGACACCTGCCTCCTAGAGACGCGATCCAATTCGTGCTCCAGAATCCAGCGATCACCAACATCGTCGTCGGCGGGTTAAACCTGTCTCATCTGCAGGACAACCTGCAATACGCTCAGTCCATTTGAGCGATAAATCCAACTCTACTTTTTCCATTTTTGAAACTTTGCTTAAGCGGCGCTTCATTTAAGACGATAAAAAGCCGAGATAGGCATTGGGGCTGTTGTACATCCGGGTAAATGTATCCGGTGAGTTCCAAGGGGGCAACCAACCCAAAACGGAGAGATAAGATGAGTAAACCAGCTAAAAAATCCGATGAAATCGCTGCCAACCTGCTTGACCAGGTGCAAATGACAGATGACTTATTTGTCAGTGACGATCATGTCGAAGACCAGGACAACGTCAAAAAGTGTGACCTTGCTAACGAGTGTCCAGAAGAAGTGGATCAAGCACCTGCATCTTTACCGATGACTCAGGAAGCAGGCATCAGCGAATCCCAAGCCATTGAAATGGTAAACGAACCCGTCACGAAAAAGGTTGGCGGATTCAGTGCGTTGCTTGATCACCTTAAAGCAGAAGCCCTGCGACATGAGCAGACCAATCAAACCCGTAAATCACTTCGATCAGCCGCCTGATTGAACGTTCATAGACTCCATTCTGTACGTCATGGTGCGCCCAATGCATCATGACGTTTTTTATGGGTTGGATTTTCCTGTGATTGGCATGAGATAGGGTTTGAGTCTTGCGACGGTTCGAAAGCTGATACCAGAAATGGCGACCAGATCATCAAGGCTGGCAAATGGGCCATGGGTCTGACGATGATTGATGATCCGCGATGCAATGGTTTTGCCAATCCCCGGAAGCAGCATGAGGTCACCAAGATCGTCGGTATTGATATTGACAAGATACTGTGGTGATTGGATCGTGATCGCTCGTTGATCAAGCGTCCGGGTTTGAGCCATCACGAGACCTGATACGAGAATCAGGCAGATGACCAATTGAGCCAATACCAGCGGGATGCGACTTAGCAGTCGGGGATCAATTGGCTGAGCCGGCGGATGCATTTTCTGTTCGGACATTGGCAAGGTTACGCCTGAAAGTAGTCAGTCGTTTCAGTGCAGGTTTGGGATGCATGCTTTCCTGAACCAAACCTGAAAGTGGTAAATCCATTTGCGAATGATCAATCACCGTCGTCCAAGTAATGGTTTCGACAAACGGTTTGGACAGCGCAATATGCATCATCGCATCCAGCCACGTGCTCTGCACGCCCGGTGTCCAAGGCTTACGCCAGTAACCACAATCAGGATCAATCTGCTGAGCAGTGTCGGTGATGACAATCATCTCTTCGGTGACCATTGAGCTTGGAACGCCCATGACCAGATTGATCGGTCGGCCCATCGGAGCGAAGTGATCCAGCAGATTACTGATCTGCATGAGGTCTCGCGTATGCTGTCCATTTACAGATTGGCCCATGAGCATTTTGAGGGTAAAGGCATCAAAATTGATCCCGCCCTGAATGAGCAAATCGGCATACATCATCGGCGGGATGGATCGCTGATTACCAGCATAGTATTCGCCAAACGGTTCGCGGATTTCAATGAGCACCCGTGCGTTGGGTTGAATTTTCTTGACTGCCATCGCAGAGAGGCGCGTCAAGTCCATAAGCTGGTCAAAGGCCACCGTAAAGTGATTATTGACATGAAGCCCGGAGACGACGTTCCATGAACTGATGCGATCCTTGAAATGATCGACAACCTTTTCAATGTGCTCGTAAACCAGATCACGAACCGTCTCGTAATCATGTTCCCAGATGAACAACCAGTCCGGCAGATTGGCTGGTTCAAAACTCACCAACGGGCCGGCAATGACAGGCATCTCACGTGAACGAGCCCAGTTGACCCATTCATCGAGAACTTCCCATTGGTAATCCCCCTCCTCAGGCGCGAGGACTTTCCAAGGCATGGGGATGGTGACGTAATCAAAATGCGTATAAATCGCATCGCGAAGATGCTGATGCGTATTGTCCAATGCAACGCCAGTCCCCACCACGTGACGCGGGACTGAGCCTGTCGTCCGACGGCGGTTAAGCAGCAGGTCTGCATGAGCGATAGCCAACTCCTCAGAGCCATCAATCGAAGCGGTCAGCGACTGCATCGCCAAAGTGTCTGCTTTACCCGGATGATCCTTGCGTAGACAAAGCGCTTCGATAAAACAGGATCGCGCTTTGTCCATTCGCTTGGCAACGGGGTGTTCGGATTTGATATCGAGCATGCCCCAGTCTTCGGACTTGTTGTACAAAGTCATCAGACGATGGCGAGCCAGTTCAAGACTCAGCAGGTACGGCTCTTCGCGTTCTGGAAGCAGGCAGGTTTGAAGGGTCAACGTGCCACAGTCTCCGGTGGGAATCTGCAAGGCTAAAGCGCAAACGCCGGTCTCACGTTTTTGACAGAAGATCACCCCTTTGTCACACACGATATCACCGCGCATGGCATTGCCATCTGCACCTAGCAGATAAGCGTTTCGCAACGGGAAATCCGTTGCAGGTTGTTCGTCCTTGAAGACCTGGAATTTGAGCATGCTTAACCTATTCGTACTTCGGTGGCGAGTCTTTCCCCTTTGCCGGTACAGATTATCGGGCAAGTGGTTAAAGATTGCAAAGTCAAAAGTGCATCCCGTCGATTTTGTGCTCATGGAGATTTATTTTGCAATGGAATAACCCCCCGAAAATGAGTAGTGAAAAGCATGGACAGATTAGATTGATCAGGGACTTGGGACTAGTGACGTCAGACTAGGGAAAGGTAAAATGGCACCGAATTAAACAGGCTGGTCACTTATCTGAGCCCTGGTCCCTAGTGGCTAGTCACTAGTCCCTTTGCCATAACACATGGGAAAATAATTGCGAATCGGTTCGCTCCCTGCTTCAATGCATTTGCCACAGCACACCAGCACACTATCCTGTATGACCTGACGTTTGACCTTCAAAACAGGATTTAAAATGACACTCGATCCCCATTCACTTGTCCATGAACACCCTTTCGATCCGACCTATGGTTATGACCTCGACGAACTGCTACGCGTTGCCAGTCCGCCACAACCGCATGGATTTGATAGCTTTTGGAACGATAGCTTCAAAGCAGCGATGGCTGTGAAGCTTGACTATGAAACAATCGAAACACCACAAGACGATGATCGCTTCAAACTCTACAAAGTCATGTACACCGGCATAGGCGGCATGCGCGTCGGAGCATGGATGGCGATCCCCACTGGCGAAATCACCCGTGGGCGTTTGCAGGGACATGGTTACGGTGGTCGTGAATCACTTGAGTGCAAAGACCTTCAGGACGGACTTGCAATCATCGCGCCGGTTGCTCGTGGGTTTCACATCTCTGAAAACGAATCCTTGCCAATCAACAATGAAGGACAGAAGCACGTGCTGATCGGCATTGATCATGTCGAAACCTACATCCATCGTCATGTGGTTCAGGATATGTGGATCGCCCATAGCATTCTGCTAGCTGAGTTGCCACAACTCGAAGGGCAAGTCGATTACGAAGGTGGCAGCTTCGGCGGAGGCATGGGCGCGATCTGTGTCGCATGGGATAAGCGAATCCAATCCGCCCACCTGCATGTCCCAAGTCATGGCAACTACCCGCTGCGCCTGACCATCCCCTGTGTCGGTTCGCAAAACGCTGTCACAGCCTATTACCATTCACATCCGCGCGTGCTTCATACATTGGCATTTCATGATGCAGCCAACCACGCTCGGCATATCAGCGTGCCGACGAGTTTCAGCTGTGCATTGTTTGACCCTGCTGTCCCACCACCAGGACAATTCTCAGTACACAATGAAGTCAAACCGGAGTTGCGAAAGCTCTACGTCATCACGGCTGGACATCATGCGTATCCCCAGGAAGCGGAAGAAAATGGCGAAGCGCATCTCAAAGGACGCCAATGGCGGATGGAACAATTAGGTGTGACAGTCTAAATCAAGCCATCGCATATTGGCTAAAAACCAGTGAACATCCGTTCATGAATCAATAATCCCCAACTGCATTTGTATTTTTCCCACAAATGCAGTTTTTTTATGCGCGTTGCATGGATTGTCGGAATTTCCATATTTTCAACGACTTGCAGCATTGTCTGTACTTGGCATTGTTACCTGCCTGACATAAAACTCAAAAAACCTGCCAATTGCCTCTTGATACTTTGCAATAACAGGTTACATTAATTCATACAACGAATTAATTAAAGGAACAGCACATGACCGCCCTCATTGATCCACTGGTTGGCTCTGACATGGAATTAGATTCGCTGACACAATCAGAGCTGGTGCCGGCAACGGTCTTCAAGTCCTCTGTCGAGGTCAACAAAGCGGTCGCTTTGGAAATCGCAGAACTGATTCGCAAGCGTAATGAAGCAGGTCAGACTTGCGTGCTGGGACTTGCCACCGGCTCGACACCTGTGGGTGTGTATGACGAACTCATTCGCATGCATCAGGAAGAAGGCTTGAGCTTTGCCAATGTGGTGACGTTTAACCTTGATGAGTATTACCCGATGCAGCCTGATGAACTCCAAAGCTACAACCGCTTCATGGCTGAGCATCTGTTTGATCATGTCGACATCCCCAGTCAAAACGTCAACATCCCCGATGGCACGGTGTCGCCGGACAAAGTTCATGCGTACTGTCGGGCATACGAACGAAAAATCGACGACATGGGCGGCATTGATCTGCAACTGCTGGGTATCGGGCGAACCGGTCATATTGGTTTTAACGAACCAGGCTCGGGCATCAAATCCATGACGCGACTGATCACGCTCGACAAGGTCACACGACTGGACGCTGCCAGTGACTTCTTTGCTGAGGAGAATGTCCCACGTCGCGCCATCACCATGGGTGTTGGGACGATCTTCAAAGCCCGTCGTGTGATTCTCATTGCCTTTGGTGAACACAAAGCCCCAATCGTTCGACGCTCGGTGGAAGGCGAAGTGTCACCTGCGATTCCTGCAACATTCCTTCAGCAGCATCCCAATTGCCAGTACATGCTCGACACTGCTGCTGCCAGTGACCTGACGCGATTCAAATCCCCATGGCTTGTCGGACCGATGCAGTGGAATGACACAGCGATGCGAACCGCCGTCATCTGGCTGTCCCAACACCTTGGCAAACCCATCCTCAAACTCACCGATGAAGACTACAACGAAGCAGGCCTCCAAGACCTCTTGGCGGATCATGGGCCTGCCTACGACATCAATGTCAACGTCTTTCGCACCATGCAGCGAACCATCACCGGATGGCCCGGCGGCAAGCCCGAATCGGCGCGCAAAGCAGATGATCCAAAACTCGAACGGGATCGCATCTATCCCAAGCGTGTGCTGATCTTCTCGCCGCATCCTGATGACGATGTCATCTCCATGGGAGGTACACTCATCCGTCTGGCAGACCACGGCCACGATGTGCATGTGGCCTATCAGACCTCCGGCAGTATCGCGGTCTTTGACGATGACGTCTTGCGGTTTACCGACTTCGTTAGCGAATGCAATGCAGTGTTTAACATTGACACCAAGGTCACCGGATCGCTGGAAGATCACATCGAACAGTACATCAGTAACAAGCAGCCCGGTCAGGTGGATTCGGATCAGATTCAACAACTCAAGGGTTTAATTCGACGTGGTGAAGCCCGCGCGGGTGTCCGGGCATGTGGTGTCCCTGCTGCAACAAATTGTCACTTTTTGGACATGCCGTTTTACGAAACAGGTCGCGTCCGCAAAAAGCCGTTAAGTCAGGATGACGTGGACATCATCGTAAATCTGTTACGTGAACTCAAACCCCATCAAGTCTATGCAGCAGGCGATCTGTCAGACCCGCATGGCACGCATCGGGTCTGCTTATCCGCCATCACCAAAGCACTGGAAGTGGTCAAAAAAGATGACTGGTACACCGACTGTGATGTGTGGTTGTACCGCGGTGCCTGGCAGGAATGGGAACCGGAAAAAATCGAGATGGCAGTCCCGCTGAGCCCTCAGGAAATTCTGCGTAAGCGTAACGCCATCTTCAAACACGAATCGCAAAAAGACCGGGCACTGTTCCCCGGTGTCGATGAACGCGAGTTCTGGCAGCGTGCAGAAGACCGCAATCGCAATACCGCCAAAACATACGATCAACTGGGCTTGCCTGAATACGAAGGCATCGAAGCATTCGTCCGATGGAACGGCAAACAGTATTGATCCTACATCACTGATGCATCATCCTGTAAACTTGTTAAACATCCTCGTCGAAAATGGCGGGGATGTTTTGAATCAACACTAAAACAATCACAAGGTCATTGACATGTCCACGATTCACCCACGCATGGCTCTTTGCAGCTGGTCCACACAACCAAGTAACCCCCAGCAACTCATTGAAAACGTCAAGCAAACCGGCCTGGCCAATATCCAATTAGCACTGATGCCTTTGTTCCAACAGGCAGAGGTCTGGGGCAATGCGCCTGCGTTGCTTAAAGACGCTGGCATCAATGTCGTCTCAGGCATGTTCGGTTGTGAAGGCGAAGACTACAGCACACTGGACACCATTCGCCAGACCGGCGGGATGCTGCGGGACGAAACGTGGGACACCAACTGGGCCAATGTTCAGCAGGTCGCCAAGGTCGCTCAAAACATGGGGCTTGAAATGGTTTCAGGCCACGCCGGATTCCTGCCCACGACCAAAGATGATCCAAACATCGACAAACTTGCCACTAGACTCACGCAAGTCGCCAACTGCTTTGCCGATCACGGGCTGACATTAATTTTTGAAACCGGGCAGGAGACAGCCGACACCCTCAACCAGTTTCTTGACGCGTTGGCAACACGCAATGCCACCAACGTCGGCATCAATTTCGATCCTGCCAATATGCTGCTTTACAACATGGGTGATCCCGTGGAGTCCGTCCTCAAAGTCGGCAAACGTGTCAAACAGATTCACATCAAGGACGGCGTCCGCGCACAGGTTCCCGGCACATGGGGCAGCGAAGTGGCTGTCGGTGAAGGTCAAGTGGATTGGCCGGCATTCATCAAGGCATTAGAGCAGATCAACTACAACGACCATCTGGTCATTGAGCGTGAAGCAGGCGATCAACGACTTGCAGATATCCACACCGCAGCAATGCACATCAGTTCATTACTGGGTTGAACGTTGCTCCTTGTGCATGTGGATAAAAAATCCGTTTGGTTATAGCCTTCGTCATTACAATCGTTAAGACTTCCCCAGACGCAGTGGCACGGTTATCACGTGTTGTTTTTCTTGGGCATTGGATCGGTGATCCGGTATAATGATGCGCAATGAAAAGTGAATGACTGATTGTTTTGGCCTCTGCAGGGTACGCCCGACGGTGAGATATTATTTGCCCGAACCTTGTAGAATCCCAAGGGAGCAGGTATTGGTCACGAATGCCAGGCCGTCACTGAGCGGAAGGCAGGGATGCACCGGCAACGCACCCACCTAACATTGGGGTTCGCGCAAAAACCACCGCACGGCCCAGGCGGTAAACCAGAACAATCTAACCATCGACGGCTTGTCACCAGTGGCAAGCCGTTTTTTGTTGGGTAGGATAGTTAAACTAATTGAACCGCCAAGACGCCAAGAACGCAAAGACCGGATGAGAAGAGATAAGAAATAATCTCAGTTCAGACTTGGCGTCCTTGGCGTCTTGGCGGTTTAAACAAATTGCCTCATTGGAATAGAATGAATCGACAGTGCATTGTTAGCAGTAACAACGTCCACGCGAAATGAGTTGAACCATGAATGACAAGCAACCTGCCAACCCGACTCTAGCGGCTCATGCCAATGGAGGGGTGCCACTTGAGGAACTAGTCAGCAAGCTCGTAGACACCTACGACGCCAATGACCGCATGAGTCACTTGGATGCCGAGTTTCTGCCTAATCGTCAGCGGACCATTGAGATCATTGAACTCACGCGGCGGTTAATGTTTCCTGGCTTCTTTGACAATACGCGACTCACCTCTGAGATCATCCCCTATCACGTGGGTGACCTTCTCATTCAATTGCGGGCGTTACTCAACGACCAAATCCGCCAAGCCATTCGCTACGATGAGAATCTCATTGGTGATGATGCCAAGAAAGATTGCGATGGTGAAACATGTGATGAGAAAGCTGCTCGTCTCACCGCTGAATTCCTAAAGCGTTTGCCGGACGTGCGACATTTACTCGCCACCGACATCCAGGCAGCATTCGACGGTGATCCGGCTGCACGCAGCACCGACGAAACCATTTTCTGCTACCCAGGTATTGATGCGACATTTATCCATCGCGTTGCTCATGAATTGTTTATGCTTGGGATTCCGCTATTGCCACGCATTATGAGTGAATACGCGCACAACGAAACAGGCATTGACATCCATCCCGGCGCAACCATCGACGAATCCTTTTTCATCGATCATGGCACCGGCGTGGTCATCGGTGAAACCTGCACCATCGGTAAGCACGTCAAGGTCTATCAAGGTGTCACCCTCGGCGCACTGTCCACCAAGGGCGGGCAGGCATGGCGTGGATGCAAGCGACATCCGACCATTGAAGACAACGTCACCATCTACGGCGGCGCAATCATTCTAGGCGACATCATCATCGGCAGTAACACCACCATCGGCGGTAGTGTCTTCCTCACGCAAGCAATCCCTGCCAACCACACGGTGAGCATGAAACCTCAGGAACTGGAAATCCGTGAACGCCGACGCAAAGGTAAAAAATCCAAAGAGTCAGTTCAGGAGTTGGATTTTCAAATTTGAGTTGGTGTTGGTGCAAACCATGATGCTTCAACGGCTTTACCACAGAGGCTCAGAGACACAGAGTTCAAGACAGAGATTATTTTAAACAAACCAAGCCCAATGCTAAGCGCAGCGAAGCATGGGATAGCAACAACAACCTGTTGGTGTGCGCATCCCAGTCTTCGCTCTGCTCAGACTTGGGCTTGAAATGAATGTTTCTTGCCTTGAACGCTGTGGCACTGTGGTTTCAGCCAAAAAGGTTTGCAGCAAGCTCAAAGGGATCAGCAGCAACAACCACCTTCATCACAACACCCTTCACCGTCAGGCGAAATGGTATCGTTGAAGTCTTCGCCCTTTTGCTGTCGTGCATCACGCTTGGCATTGATGCGACAATCAAATGGCTTGGCGTCATCCATGGGGATGGTTTGATGGGGTTCGATGCCGATGATGTTTGATCCGTAGGGACCGGTGGGATCGGTGTAGAGATTGAAGGTCTTATCACAGACTGCCATGCGTTGGCCGCGGAAAAGCGTATGCCCATCATCATCCTTGACCTGTGACCACGGACCTTTGTAGACCACGGATTGATTGCGGTCGAGGCAGGGTCCTTCTTTACCCTTGTATGCACGGACAGTCATCGAACGGAACTCAATGCCGTTGATGGTATGCCATGGTGATTCGGCGCGACTGAGAATTTCCACGCCATGGAATCCGGCATCTTCGAACATCTTGAGAAACTCAGCTTCGACAAACGCACCGGAGATACAGCCGGACCATAAGTCAGGATCGTTGATCATCTCAGTCGTCGGTTGTTCATCACAGACGATATCACTGATGACTGCTCGACCACCTTTTTTGAGTATGCGATACATCTCGCCAAAGAGTTGGGCTTTCTGCTTGGTGTCCACCAGATTGAGTACGCAGTTGGACACAATCGCATCCACACTGTCATCGGCAATCAATGGATCGGATTTGCGGATTTCATCGCAGTAGGATTCATACGCCATCACATCGTCAATGGTCTTGATCGGATTGCGATCCAATCGGCGTTGCACACGATCCAGGTCTAATGCCATATCCTGAATGCGTGCCTTGACGAAATGGGTATTGCGGTAGCCTATTTTGTCGGAGATGCCGTCCTGGTACTTGCGGGCAAGATTGAGCATTTCATCATTGAAGTCCACGCCGATAACTTTGCCTTTTGAGCCGACGATTTGCGAGAGAATGTAGCAGATTTTGCCTGCACCGGATCCCAGATCGACGACCGTATCACCGGGCTGAATGTAGACCGATGGATCACCACAGCCGTAATCCTTGTCGAGAATTTCCTGTGGCAGGACATCCAGAAATCGTTTGTCATATTGTGTTGTTGGACAACAAAGTGCCGGTTGAACCTGCCGGGCACCTTGCTTGTAACGATCCAAAACGGCAGCTTGCATATCCGGTGATTGATCTTGCTTCATAATCTGGCGAGTCCTGATTTACTACGAATGAATATTGCGTGAACAATAACATAACCGGCAATATATGCTGATGATTCCAGAAAAATTAAGATTCTGTTTGGAAATTAAAAAGCTTGATCACACCAACTCTTCATCGGGAAGTGGTGTCATGCTAAGTAAGCGATGCCGATGTCGGCGGATCATCTGGCGTGTACCTGCAACCAGAAGAATGAGCCCCAATCCTGCACCTGCCCCGACGAATAGTGGCCATGGACTTTCAGGCACTGGACCGATTTGGACAAAGCTCGGTTGAGGTGTGACTTTGACGGTGGAGCTTGCGGTTGCGAGAACCGTGGTGTCATCATCATCCAGAAGCTTGTAGGTCGCTTTGATCTGGTATGAACTTTGAGTCCCCAGAAGACTGGCCATGAGTTTATTGAGTTCCGACTCGCGTTTGCCAACTGCAGTCCGGACATCGTTGGCCTGAACCGCTAACCCCAAACCGGTATAGACGATTTCGTCAACTGCGATCCCGCCGGGCTGGTTGTTGTCATAGATCACATCGTCGGAGGTATCACGTTTACCATCCGGGCCGTAGTCGATCCCCACCCGATGCCGGTTGTAGGCACTTGAGGAGAAGCTGCCCTGGTAATTAAGCACCTCCATGGCGTCATTACTCTCGACAATAACCTGCAGGTTTGCCAATCGGACTTTCTGCCCGTTGCCTTGAATCCGAATCGGCAGGTACAGTCGGTTACCACGCTCTGCAGAAAATGGTGCTGGTGGTTGGATCACCCCGTACCAGAGCGGATAGGTTGTTACGATGAGTTGGCCTTGGAAGACACGCGAGACCTGAGTATATGCCGACGGCTGGTTTTGCGGATCGCCAACCACAGACTGATTGTGGATCAGTGCATGATGTGCGTTTTGGCTAAAGCTATTGAAATGTTTACCACCGACAGGCCCCACCGCAGGTTGAATAGTCATACCAACCCTGGCTATCGCCAGCGACGGACAAAGCAAGCAAATTATAAGAACCAAGGCAGCTCTCATCTAAATTCAATCCCCTGCACTTCCCAGTGACATGGCATTATAGTCAAAAAAGACTTCCCCTGTCAGGTTGATGGCGGACACCTTCATGTCGCATCGAAAACCTTGACCGGTGGATATGATTTCCCTGACAAATTAACTCTCAAAACAAACTACAACATTCCCAATGAAACCTCCAAAACGGTTGACAGCATACAGTTGCACAACAACCTTGCCCGGGATTACTCAAGACCATCCTGATAGATGTCTCGCGTCAACATGCATGTTGGCCTCGTGCAACAACCGTCATAACCAGACCTTGCTTTGGCCTAATCAGGGTAACTGCTAAGGCTGTACCCACCCATCGTTTAGGAGATTGTAGGCAGGCAAAACGTCTCTGGCACGTTTACTGCAAGGTATTTTCTCAGACGCGATCCAAAAGCCGGGTATCCGGACTAAATTGATAGGGGAAAGAAAATGCAAGTTTCAGGTGCAAGTTCAGCCATGATGAGTCAGTCCATGTCCCCGAATATGGGACAGGCATCCACCAACCAAGCTGCCTGCGGTGGCGAACAAGGCAGTACACCACTTAACGATGCCATGGAGACCGGCAAGATGCTCGGCGCAGCGTTGATGATGTCCGTCCTCTTTGGTGAAGATGGCAACGACGAAAAAAGCAAAGAGTCCGACCCCATGGCAATGATGCTCATGGCTGCTGGCGCCTCTGGTGGTAACAGCTACAATGCCATGGGTGATATGCTTCAAGGTTCAAGCTCCGGCCAGAACCTCAACGTCACCGCCTGATGACGCAATTCAATCAATATCAAACCGCCTGTAATTTAGCGATGTTGGCAAGACAAAATATGTTTTGCTCTCCAACAGATTCCTGGAATGCCAAACTGCATGTGGTTCGATATCCTCTTGCCACATCGTTGTTGAATGAGTAAAAGTGGGAGAAGGTCGATAGCGACCATCTCTTGCTTTGCTGAGAAGATTCTTCCACAAAGTCTTCGAATGGGATTTGTCCGTTTTGATAGAGTTGGAACAATGTGTCCACCTGTATTTAAACATGGCTTTCCCAATAAGCATCCAGTTTCATGAGAGTCTGTCATAACTCATGGAATGTATTTTCGGGAACCAGTCAATCTGACCACAACACAATCACTACAAATTGCTTACTCAATACGGATATTATCAATCAGAAACGTATGGCTGCCAGCAGCAAATTCAAGTCCATAAACATAGAATGACAGGTGTGTCACCAGATCACGGGGGACATCCACAAGGGGAATTGTCACATCATGATACAGACTGTCATCAGGCAATACGTAACTCCCAACACCAGATGAACTGTAGCCGACACCGTTATTCTTGATGTTCAGGAAAATGTGTTTACCTGCCAATAGAGATGATGTGGTTGCGAATCGGAACTTCAGCACCTTGCCACAAGTCCAGTCCAATGGCGTTGACGGATTCAACACAATCTCATTACCCCATGCAGAGGAACCGTCTGCATTAAAAGTCCATTTAAGTGCATTTTTCCCGCCAGCGACATCAAGTTGAGTCGTTTCAATTGATACTGTGGAATACGTTTGAGTGGTCCATACAGCCAAGTCACTGTCTTCAAAGTCCGCGACATCCACATGGTCAAACAGGGCCACCTGATCAATATTGAAATGATAGTCAATCCCACCCGATGGGTTGCCGGGGAATTGCTCACCATCAAGATAGAAAAACAGACTTGTGATCTGGTCACGTTCATAGCCACTGAGGTCAACAACGATATCCTGAAACTCAGCATTTGGTGCCAAGTGGAATTGGGCGATGCCTGAAGACGTCGGAGCAATGCCGTTGTTTCTGATATTGACATAGATGGTTTTCCCGGAGACTGACGCCGGTGAGGCGAATCGAAAAGTGAGTTTGTTGGCCCATTGCCAATCCTGGGGCAATGCAAAGTCACATCGTATTTCATTGCCCCATCGATCAATGTCATTGTCGTTGTAAGTCCATCGCAATGATTGCGCTCCGCCCGCAGGATCGGATTTCCCAATGTCAATAGCGACACTTGAACGTGGCTGGCCGGTTGCATTCCATTCTGCGGGAACCGAGGCTGATTCAAACGTGCCAATTTTTTCATCATCGTAGAGTGTGGCTTGCGCCTGCCAGGCATTACCGATTCCGTAGTTGGCACCGGACTGGAGTTTGAGCACGACAGTCTTATCAGCTTCAATGTGGGCATCATTAACAGGATCAATGGATACATACAAGGAATCGACTCCTGCGGGGAAGTTGGCGATCCAACTGGTGGACGTGTAATCCGAATTCCAATCCGCGCTGCCTTGGAGCGTATAAGTCACTGGCAAGGTTGAGTAGATATAACCCGAACGCTGGATGGCAAAGGTCGCAGTATCCAACGGAGAAGTTCCTTCATGCCCAATTGCGTCCACGGGTTTGACGATGACCTGTTGATGTGAGAGATAGGTCTGCTCAATGATCGCGGTATTAAGCTCAGAGTTGGTTGCTGATGTCACTGCCATGCCGACAAAAATTTCCCAATTCATGGGGATTATTTGTGTTCCAGCAAGTGTCCAGTTGGACCCGTCAGTGGAATAATATCCTTTGAAGGTATCGCCAGTGCGAGCGAGCTTAAGCCAGTATGGCCCGGAGATGGGTTGCGTGCTTAGGGTTTGTGCGTTGGTGTTGGCAACCGCTCGCCAGTGAAATGCGCGTTCACCACCGGGACGTGCAAAGATCGACACATGCTCACTTCCCGAATTGGTAGACTGTCGCATCATCAGACCAGCTCTTGCTGATCCACTGGTATGCTCCATAGACTCAATCCGCGCGATGATATAGCCATCACCATGTAACTTCTGATAGACATAGCGAAATTGATCGGCGGTGCTGAACATATCCTGACCACTTGCCTTGATGGTGAATAGGTTGCCACTCTGCTCGCTGCTGCCGGAAAGAGCAACTGATCCAATATCGCTTTGAGACCACGGGAACGAAAGACTCCGAGGTACAAGCCTTACCACCATCACTTCATCGGGTACGTTTAGGGTGATGGATCGATGATTGGAGTAACTTGCTTTAGCGGTTGTGGAATCCAGCAAAAAGGTTTCAACACGTTCGATGGGTGTATTGATATTCAATGACACGACCGCATTGGGGTTGCTGATATCGGTGTGCGTCGAATAGTCGTAGGAACTGACTTCTTGCCAGAGGAGCAGATAGAATTCACCATTGCTTTTTTGCAGCAGCAATTGGCGGACATTTTGCGTCTCTCCGGTCAGTGTGTAATCCATCGCGCCAGCTGTGAAGTTTGGATAGTTCCATGAACTGCCATTCCATGTAGTGGTATCCGAAAGCAGCGTGATCATATTCTTGATTCGCCAGTATGGCTGGCGTTTATTGCCGTTGTAGTCCACCAATCCGAAGTAGTATTCCATGGGCTTGGGCGGATTCACTGGCGGGATATCGTCGCGCAATTGATAGAGATAGGTGCGCATGATGCCTTGCTTAAAATACTCCGCAAAGATGCGCGGAGCATACTTGCCAAATGCCATTTCACTAATGCCCGGGTGTCCGGGTTGATTGGTGTAGGTGTGATAGCCGACTTCTGAAACAATGATGGGCATGTCATTATTTTTCGGATTCTTAAGCCACAGTGCATCGTTCAATACCGACGCAAGCACTGGGCCGCCAGGGCCGCCAATGGGTTGTCGACCACCTGCGTAATAATGAATCGAACCGATATCAAAAGATAGATTGGAAATGTGCCGAGAGTTGTTGACGTATGCCATCGCCGGTGGCAACACGGCAAGCGACGAGGTCTGAGGATCGGCTTTTAATGCTGCGTAGAGATCGTTTTGAAACGCAATGGTCGCATCATAATCGTCGGCTCCCGAATCACGATCCGTCAAACCATTATATGTGATGGCAGGGTTGGCACCGTCAGGCTCATTGATCCCTTCAACCCAATCGATAAAGTCATTACGTGCAAAGGCAACCTGCTGCGCGATGGTCCACTGTGTTCGTGCAGGAAAGCCAGTCTTAATGCCGAAGGTGTTGTACAACTCGGTCAGCGCGGATTCATCAGCACTACCCGGATAAGCTAAAGAGTTGTCGCGGATGTGTCGAAATCCCAACTCCGTCACCCAGGCACGTTCGTTGCTATCGAGATGATGAAGGTTGATCCCCATTGAATCGATAAAGGTATCAACAGACACCGCTGCGACTTCTTTGGCAAAACTCTTGTTGGTTAATATTCCGACACAGGCCAACAATACAATAAAACTGACTGTCACCGGCGTGCGTTTGATTGCGATGAACATGAATGATCCTCCGTAGGTGTGCCAACCGCATTGCGTCAATGCAGTTTGCACTGTGAACAAGAAAAGCCAATCACTGATACTTCAAATAAAGCGCATTGTGAAAATGCGATGCCCGGGTTGTGTTGCGACTTAAACAGGCACGATGCAAGTCGTGCGACAGATGACACACAAATGGCCCGGAAGTATTCGGCAGCGAATCAACGCTGCTTTGCTTGGCAAGATGCCACAAAACAGAAAATCAAACCCATGCAGACAGACCGACACCACAAGCATCACTCTCATCAATGCGCTCTATGGTTCAGTAACAAAGGGACGGGTATGACCTGTTTTTGTCCCCCGCCTCGGGACCAAGTTTTATTGAGCCTGCAATGGCAAACGAATCAGACGCGACTGAGCAGGCTTAAGATCAATACGCTGCATCAACACCTTCTTTTCTTGAAGCAAATCGACTCCTGTGCGACTGCTTGCCTGTGACAGTGTCAAATCAAGTTCCATATCAGAGTTGTTAAAGTTGGTCATCGAGATCAAGTAATGATCCGATTGACGAATCACGCGGTATTCCACGCCCCATGCAGCCTGCCTGGTTTTGACATTGACCAAAACAGGTTGGGCGAGTTTGTACTGGTTCAGAATAACTTCCAACTGGCCAGCAATTTCCTGCGTGGCGTTGGCAGGTGACAGGGCCAACCATTGGGGTTGAGTCGCTCGCGGTTGACCATAGTCGTCAAACGCAGCACAGTTACTGCCAATGGCTAAAACCTTGCCACCGTCTGCGATGAACTGTTTAAGTCCCTCAAAGGCCGCATCGGTCATATGCGTAGCATGCGGGAGTATGAGCAATTGAACCTGATCATTTGCGATAGAACGTTGACCTGTTGCCAATTGTTTTTCACTGATAAAAGTCACCGGTTGCCCACGCAGCGAAAGCGCGGTGTAGATGTCGGTGACGGTACTGGGATGATCCGGTTGCCAGTAGATTGAGGGATAGCTGTAGAGCAATGCGACCTTGGCTTTATTTTGATTCAGCGCAGCCAACTCATCAGCAAACTGGTTCCCACGGATCATTGCCAAGCCTGCGCCATGTGTGTTTCCGGGTCGGTAATAGATACTGCCCTTGAGATCATCAATGCCGTTGGCTTCCTCCCATACCCAGAGTGTGCTTGCTGCAACATGGTGCTGCATTCCTTGCCACATGACCGCATGTGTCAATTCCGGTGCAATGGTCTGAGCAGGCGAATTGTCAAGAATGAAATGATTCTCCGAGTTAAAGACAGCCTGGCCACCAAAGGAGTGAAGCAGGTCATACCATATCTGTTCGACCTGCCAGTTGTAACACCATGTACCACCTGGACTGGGATACGCCCAACAGTCGTTGCCCGCAAGGTCGGTGATGTTGCTGATCATTTCCGGGTCGGTCCCGCGACTGAATGTGCTGCGGTTATAGATATCCGCCATCTGCTTGATGTGCGTCAGTGGCTTGGTGGTGTGACTCTTGACGCGGGTATGCATCCAGTTCAACCAGTTGGCAAAATGCTGCTGATTGAATCGAACCCAATCGTAATAAGCAAGTCGCTGGGAAATGGGTGCATCATCACCGCAAGCCTCAGGCAGAGGCACCTGATCAAACACTGCATAATTCGTTGCATAGTTCTTGTTGAGTCGATCCAGACTTTGATAACGCTGCTTGAGAAACGCGGTGAACGCCATGCGGCTGTACTTGTCCTTGCCGGCATGTTCATAGACCGGTTCATTGGCAAGACACAGTGACAAAAGGTTGGGATGATCGGCCACAAACGGGACGATTCCGTCGAGCCATTGCCCGATGGCTTTACGTGCCACGGGATGGTCGATGTTGTACTTGATAAATTTAGCGGGAATCGGCTTGATCATCACACTCGGATCTTCATCCACCGCCCATGTCGGGAAATAGTGTGGCGAAAGCAGCAATTCCAATTTCACCCCGTTGTCCTGAGCTTGATCCAATGTGTCAAGAATACTCATAGCACCTTTGGTGAGTTTGCCATCTGGACCAGCATCACGCGGGCCGCGTTCACGTTGAATGACCGTTGCGCCCAAAGTATTCATATTGGGAAGATCGCGGATCACCTGTGCAAAATGCCCATAGCCATAGAGAAAAGCCGGACGCTCTTCGCCGTTGTCTTGATTCCATAGTAAACCGTCTCGATGCGTGATTACCCCCTTGGGGATGTCCATTGTGAATACTGCATCGGGATGATCCTGCAAATATGCAAGACGCTCATTAGCCTGATCCATCACAATGGAGGCTTCATGTAATTGCAACAGACTCCAGGGAAGCGACTGCTTGTTTTGTGCCACACGTTTGGTAAACCGATCCACGATGTGTTGGCTGAGATTCAGCTGTGCATCGTCAGCCAACAGCGGATGCTTGCTCAAGGTATCGTTGAACAGAGATAGCTTTTGGTTCAGAGTTTGAAGTTGATTTTTAAGATTGTTTTCATAGTCATTAACGGTCAGCGGCATTGAAACAGCCAGATTCTGTTGGGTCTTCGTGTTGTTGAGTCTGAACTGTGCGCGCCCCAATGCAGGCATCTGACTTGCTGGTAATGCAAAACGAATCATGGCACATTGCCCAGCTTCAAGACCGGGGATCTGAACCTTACTTAATGTCGAATGAGCATCGCCTTGGGTCATACGCGCAGTCAATGCGGTTTGCTGCAAGTCAACAGTCTTCTGGGAATAACTGAGAATATGCCCAAATACAAGGTCTTTTTTCACATCCAACGCAAGGTTGGCACCCTCTTTCAACACCACGGCGTTGGCTGTGGGCGTGTTGGCATCAAGTAATTGCAATAGCGCAAAACGCGATGGATCTTTCGTTTTTGTGATCCCCGGTGTCCATGCGACACAACGACGATTACCGTTGTTACCGTCATTGATCACGATATTGATTCCCATGATATTGGGGCGTTTGCCTTCGGGGAGATTAAGCATCGCCCATGGGATGGTCACTGAGATATCATACCCATCATCATGAACGCGACCTTTGCCAGGAAGTTGCGTGTGAGTCAAAACCGAAGTCGGGTGCCATGCATATTGGCGGAGTACATTGCTTGAATCGACGGTTAACCCCAACTCGATGCTTGTGGCACTGTACGATGCTTTGGCTTGATCCAGTTGGGTTTCCAATCCCAATTGAATACTGTCCGAAGCCCACATCCCACTACCATCCTGGATAGGATCACGCGTGGGATCGATGACGTTGATATTCAGATTCAACCCCTGCATATCCCAGTTAATGCGGATGTCCGCCCCGAGTGTTTTATCTTTTTCATCGCGCAATCGCACGGTAGCCGGAGTGTCGATTGCCCCTTGAAAAGCAGGGTAAAAAGCAGCTGATGCGGGGATATCGCTGGTGATCTGTGGTTTGGAAACGCTGAGTTTACCCCGACCAACGGCTTGCAATGAGAGGGTGTCAATCCACAAGCTTTCGGTTAGACCATCGACATTGATACGCAAGATGAATTGGGTTTCATCAAGTCCAGTGGCAAAGCGAAGCTCCAATTGTTTCCAATCGTAAGTCCCATCTGGAATTTGTTTACGGATGTTCCATTTGGGGCCACCGCCGATCCATGCGTGCTTGACAGCTTGTGCCTTGCACCAGAAGGTCAGGCGATATTCAGTCATTGGCGAAAGGTTTTTGAGCGTCTGGTAAAACGTGCCAAAGACATTAGGTGTCCTGGGGGTTTGGTTTGTCAGACGAATACTCATCTTGCCCTGATGGATGGTTTGTTTGTCGACCGCCATCGTTGCCTTGGCTTTGTTGGGCGCCCCGAAATGCCAATGCGTGTTGCCTTGTTCGAAATCACCATTGAGCAGTGACTCATGGACTGGTAACGTCTGAGGTTCTGCCAAGAGATGCTGTGTGAAAGTTCCATGCAGTAAGGTCACTAGCAACACGATGAATTTACTTAAGCAGGCTTTGGATGGTCTAAAGGCGTTCATGATTGGAAATACCTCATGATGAATGAATTGGATATGTCTTGTGAATGATGATTGGTGATCACGAATTGATCAATACTTACCGAACCACAGTGGGCGATAGACGCTGTCATATAAGACACCACCAGCTGCCACATGCCAGAGGTTTATCATTGGATCTTTGATACTTTTAACATGACCGTCGAAGAACATAATATTGCCCGCATCATTATGACGATTGGAGAGCAAGGTACTCGTGCCATAGGGTTCACGAAATGCAAGCATGACATTCCATTGTGATAGGTCATTGACTTCCTTGCGATCAGCTCGTTCAGCAATGAGAATGGTTTGCGATGCCTGGATTGGCGTAGTGATTTTGCTTGGTTGACGGGCCCACGTCGACGAGCCGTTTTTCCAACCAAACAATTCTGAATTGGCACCATAGTGACCCCATCGCGGATTATTCGTATCAGTCCGGCCAATTTCTGGACATACCAGAATACGTGGTTTATCACTGCTCTGATAAACCGGACGCCCCAGGCCGCCATCGACGCATAGATATTCATCCCATGACATGGGGAAAGCCCACATACCGCCAGGGCGACCAGGATCAAGGTCAAATCCGATGGGCAGATAATCCTTGTAGGTCTGCGAATAGATCGCCGTCGCCAAACCGATTTGCTTGAGGTTGCTCAGACAGGCTGATGCTCGCGAAGCTTCCCTTGCCTTGGAAAGTGCAGGCAGAAGAATTGAAATCAGCAGCGAGATAATGCTGATGACCACAAGCAATTCGATAAGCGTAAACGCGCGATGGATAGCTGTGTGTTTCATAAGAAACCTTTCCTGGGAAACCATAACTTTTAATGACATCTAAGGCAGGAAAATTCTGGTAAAAGGATCAACCCGATTCACCCACGGCCAGTTCAATCGGCAGATGATGTACACATACCGGTAAATCCGGATTCTTAATTCTTTGTAACAGGCATTGGCCAGCCAACTCACCCATGCGTTGACGTTGTGAATGAATCGTAGTGAGTCTTGGCAGATTGGGTTGCTGGTCATACCCAAAACAACTGAAACACGAAAGCACAGCCACTTCATCAGGCACACGAATATTGGCCTGCTCAAGGGCTCGCAATGCGGAAATCGCCGGGTAATCATGGCTTGCCAAGAGAACGCGTGGCTTGATGCCTTGTGACAAGGCATGGGCCAAAGCCTGTTGCATGTCGATCACCGGATCGGGATTTTCAGCATAACCATGATCGCCATGAGCACGGATAATGTGCGCAGTTGGAATCTGTATCCCGGCCTGTGCCAATGTATCAATGATGGCCTGTTCCCATTTAATCTGGTCGGAGTTGTTGGGCGATTGCGAAAGAATTCCAAAATCACGATAGCCTTTTTCCAAAGCGTATTGCACCATGCGCCGGGCAGTCATGTCCATTGGCATGATCACGCGATCCATCCGAACGGATTCGCAACCTGAACCTATAAACGCCATGGGCACCTTCGACTGGGCCAGTTCTTCACAATCGAGCTTGACCACTTCTTCAGGTACGACATTGAGCACCAGACCTGCCGGCCGCGTCCGAAGCACCCGACTGATCATCTCCGGGTAGGCCGCAGCATGGGCATTACAACCATAAATCCCTGGCAACATGTCATTCTGATTGCCCACCACATTGCACAAGCCCTGGTAATAGGGAATCAAATCGCGATCCAGCGCCAAAGAAACCATGACAATCTGTGATACATCACTTGCCACCTGTTCCGAATCGTTGCTACTGACAAAATAGCCACGACAGGGATGATGCTCCACCAAGCCACTTTCGGAAAGCAACTTCAAGGCTCGAACAACCGTGCCTTTGCTGACCTGATCAAGATCCATCAAAGCACGAATCGAAGGCAACGGATCGCCGGGGCGCAATTTTCGCTCCAGGATCTCATGCTTGAGTCGATCAGTTAATCGCTGGGGCTTGGAACTGGCAAACGTCGTCATAGGGATAGAGTCCTTCAAAAGATGACAAAGAGTCATTTAATCATAGAACCTGAACCCAAAAGGTCAAACACCACACAATAACAGGACTCTGTGTCTATTTGTAAAATGTTTAATTGAAATATTTTATATATTTAATATTATTTTGTAATTAATTTTGACCCACTGTGCCTATTTGGTACTGCAAAGCACGTCCATACGAATCAATATCGACAATTAATCAGTTTTCGAATCAATGAGAAAACAGCCCTTGCTTTCCGGTAAGTACTTTTAAAAATGTACTCGAGCCGTTGAAGTCATTAATACGACTTGGCTACAGTTCCGGGATAGAGCCGTTGATTTGCAATGTCGAATCAGACATCAGGAAAGCCAATGCAGCACCGGATTTCAGGCTATTCAGACTACTGCCAATCAGGATTGGTAAAAGAAAGTCTCGAAAGTCGACAAAGAATGCGACAATTGTATTAGCCTAAATCAAATCGATATTGACCTGTCGTGGCACCTCAATTGATCTGCCAGTCCTTAAGGGCTTAGGTCGTGTATCCTCCCCTATCGCCATCAAATGCATGTGTAGTCACCGAAGACACTGCTTTAATGCACTTCTTGTCAAATGACAAAAATAGCGACAAGCCCCAAGCGGTTTTTTGATACGTTAAATTTCTGATCGCAATTCAAAATTTCACGTCAAGGCGTTACCATTGTCGGCCCATGCTCACACGTGACCTTCATTTTGACCTGCCTGATTCGCTCATTGCTACCACAGCTGCACAGCCACGTGACAGTTCGCGACTACTGGTCTGTGATCGCTCGACGAATCAACTTGAACATCTGCATGTCAAAGACCTGGCCACCCGAACCGACTTACTGCGTGACGGTGACCTGCTGGTCTTTAATCAGACGCGCGTGTTACCTGCTTTCCTATCAGGCAGTCGGACTGCTACTGGTGGTAAAGTCACCGGCCTGTACCTCAACGCCACCGACGAAACCCATTGGCAGGTGATGCTCGAATCACGGGGCAAACTCCAAGCCGGTGAAACGATCGCTCTGTCAGATGACAGTCACCTTCAACTACTTGAGCGTATTGATGGCGGCGAATGGCTTGCCGAGGTTCACAGCCCCCTGTCGACCCTTGACTTGCTCAAACAAGTCGGTTCAACACCATTGCCTCCCTACATCCGAAAGGCACGTCGCCAGCAAGGTCTCGAAGAAATCTCCGACGAAGACCAGACGCGATACAACACGGTCTACGCACAGACGTTTGGTTCGGTCGCTGCCCCTACTGCGGGTTTGCATTTCACGCCTCAATTGCTTGAAGCCTTAACCGCCCGTGGGATCGAGCTTGCTTATGTGACGCTTCATGTGGGGATGGGGACGTTCATGCCTGTCCGGACCGAACGTGTTGAAGACCACCCGATTCATAGCGAGCCGATAACCGTTACACAGCAGACACTAGCGCAACTCAAACGCGCCAGGCAACAAGACAGACGTATCGTGCCAGTAGGTACAACCACTGTGCGGACTCTCGAATCCCTGCCGGAGAATTGGCAGCAGATCGACGGAGACTACGCAGCCAACACGTCTTTGTACATCTATCCCGAGCGGTCAGATTTCACGTATCGCTTTACCGATGCGATGATGACCAACTTCCACCTGCCTGAGTCGACTTTGCTGGCGATGGTAGCCACGCTACCGGACACTGGTTTGCCCCGACTGATGGACTGGTATCAACAGGCGATCGCTGCGAAGTATCGGTTTTATTCATATGGTGATGCGATGTTGATTTTGTGATTCTTGAACTTCGTTAGTTTTGTTTTTAACACGAAGGCACGAAGGTCACAAAGGACACGAAGTTTAAGACAAAAAATTTGTGCCAAACCCAAACAGGTTGAGTGTGCAGACGATGTTCGACATGCAGAAACATTTGAAGATCTGTCTTTTCAGAAACAAATGTCTTTCTTCGTGTCCTTCGCGCCTTCGTGTTAAAAACAAAATCGGACAATCCCCCCAACATCCAATCCCCCCCCTCGCCCATCTTTCCCTTATAAACCGACTAATCCCACCGGTATTTTGCGTTGCGTGTCCATCTGGCTTATTCAAGAGACCTTGTTAGCCGAACCTTGAAATGACATGGAAGGTTTACCCACCGAACAACTCGAAATGGTGGCATCAATTGAGCCACGGCTGATTGCCTTTGGGTTTCTTGCTTTCTTTGGCATGATCCTCTGGGTATTTGGCAGAAAGCTTGCACGCTCTGGATGCGGCATATCAGGGCTGATGGCTGGGGTGAGTTTTGCCATGATTTTGCCCTCATCCCATGAGTCACCACAGTCACTATTGATCGCCGTTTGTATTGGTGGAGTGGTCGGATTCTTACTTGCATGGTTTCTGTTTCGGGTCGCAAGTGGTTTGACTTTGGCGGTCACACTTGCTTTAGCGATACCCATTGCTGATTTGGCATGGCGTGATAATCTCCCACCTGTCATCCCCATCAAGGTCGAAACCGACGTCACGCCCCACTTGGCCCAAGGTGTTCAAACCAAGGATGTGATCCCAATCGCTTTAGAGGTCAAGCCGTTCCTGCATCGAAATGTGACCATCCAACGTGACTCGATCCGCAATTGGCGAGATCAACTGGATACCGACACACGACATACGATGGGAGCACTGGCGTTAGCGGGCGCACTTTCAGGCCTGTTTATCGGACTGGTTTTCCCATACCTGGCAACATCCGCGGAGTCCTCTTTGTTCGGGGGCATGTTGATGCTCATCGGCTTCTGGAACCTTGCTGCGCACTTTAAAGTGCCTATTCCAACGGAAAAAATCGCATCCGCCCCACAGGTTGCCATCGCCGTAGGTCTGATAACAATAATGGGCATCATCGCACAATGGATCATGTGGCGAAAAAAATCGACTGCTAAATAAACGACATATGCAAAAATGCCGATATTCAATCTATGTCCTAACGGAGTCTGCATGGCAGATGGCCGAGATTGACTGAAAGGTAGACGCAAATGTTATCACTACTATTAGCCCAAACTGGTATCAATGACGGGAACGTTTTTGATGTTGTCAACAGCATCTTTGCTCGCGGTGACACCTTGGCACATCCTGAAGATTTGACCACTGCCCTGCGAAGCATGTCCATTGTCTGGGGGACGATTTTCCTCGTCGCCGGACTGGTCACCATGCTCAACGGCTACAAGTGCTACAAGACAGTGATCATTGTCACGGCATCGGCTATCGGCGCTTTTGCTGGTTATGCACTGGGTAAACAATTGGAAAACCAGGCAGCGTACATCGTCGCCGGCTGTCTTTCGATTCTTATGGCGGTGGGTTGCTGGCCGTTAATGAAGTATGCAGTCGCTGTGATCGGCGGGATGGCAGGTGCGTTTATCGGGGCCAATACATGGGCTTCAATTGCAGCAGTCATGAAGGACACTACCCGCGCCGAAGCCATGATGCAAAACTATTGGATCGGTGCCCTGATTGGTTTACTTGTCTGTGGCATGCTGTCCTTTATCGTCTTTAAATTCTCCGTGGTCATGTTCACCAGTTTTGGTGGATCGACCATCGCAGTTTTTGGCGCCATCGCCCTGCTGCTACAGGTTCCACTTTGGCAGGAGACCGTACAGTCATCACTGACGGCTCATCCGATTGTGATCCCACTGCTCATTGCGGTTCCTTCAGTCATCGGACTGATCATGCAACAGCAGCAGAACACCGCCAATGTCAAAAAGCCTGATAAATAAACAAGCAATACAATCATGAAATTCGCCAACCCGTTGTCTTATCGACAGCGGGTTGTTTTTTATATTTCCATGAACAGAGATTTAAACTTGACGCCAAGTTTGTTACCGGTACGCTCATAGCTTCCCGCCGTTGATCCAGGAGCTTTCATATGAATCTGTCGATCCAATCCACTGCCAAGTTACACAACGGTGTCAAAATGCCCATGCTCGGGTATGGCACCTTCAAGTGTCCCGATGATGCCCAGACGATTGACGCGATCCAATGTGCCGTCGATGCAGGCTATCGGCATTTTGACACAGCAATGATTTACAAAAATGAAGAGACTGTCGGCAAAGCCATCCGTGAATGTGGTGTTGGCCGTGAAGAAATTTTTGTGACGACCAAGTGTTGGAACACGGATCTACGCCAAGGCCCACAGGCTGTTCTCAAGGCATTTGACGCTTCACTGGGACGGTTGGGATTGGACTATGTTGATCTGTATCTTGTCCACTGGCCAACGGGGGATTTCGTCTCCTATTGGAAGTCGTTTGAAAAGATTTATGCTTCGGGTAAAGCCAGGGCGATCGGCGTGAGCAACTTCATGACACATCATCTTGAAAAACTACTCCCCTCCTGTGAAGTCACTCCGATGGTCAATCAGGTCGAGTGTCACCCTGAACATTCAGACCCAAAGCTCAGAGCGTTTTGCAAAGACAATCACATCGTCTTTGAAGCTTGGTCGCCTTTAGCCCAAGGGCGTTTTGCAGAGATTGAAATGATCACTGATCTGGCGGACAAGTATGGCAAGACCGCAGCACAGATGGTACTCCGCTGGGATCTGCAATCTGAAATCGTCACGATTCCCAAGTCGATGACACCTAGCCGGATCAAGGAAAACGCGGACATCTTTGATTTTGAAATCTCACCTGAAGACATGGATGCCATCACCGCATTGGATGAAACAAAACGTGTTGGCCCGCATCCCGATGAGATTACGTTCTGATACGGTCACATATTGTAAGTAAGACATCAGCGACACGCCCCGGAAGTCTCGCAGCTATTTGGGATCGCAGTTATTTACTGAGACCTAAAGCGCGTTCGATGCCTTGGGCTTTGATGCGGGTTTCGTCGTATTCCTGTGATGGGACCGAATCACTGACAATCCCGCCACCCACGCTGTAATCAATCCGACCGCTGTTGTCAGCAAGTTGCTCGATGAGCATGGTGCGGATGGCAATGTTCAAACTGCAGCCATGTTCCGCGGAGATATAGCCGATGCAGCCGCAGTACGGGCCACGGCGTACAGGTTCAAGCTCATCAATAATTTGCATCGCTCGGACTTTGGGGGCACCGGTGATTGACCCGCCGGGCATGGTCGCTCGCAGCAGGTCGAACACATCTTTATCTTCAGTTAATTGACCTTGAACTGTTGCCACCCCGTGATGGACGGTTGGGTGTGATTCAATCTCTCGGGCTTTGGTGACTTGGACGGTCCCAAACTGGCAGACGCGTCCAAGATCGTTTCGCATCAAGTCCACGATCATGTGCAGTTCCGCCTGATCCTTGATACTGTTTTCCAATTCGTCAGCGGATACCGAGGCCCCAAGCGTTCCCTTGATTGGCCGTGTGATGACTTGCCCGTCGGTAGAAACTTGCAGGAATAGTTCCGGGCTACTTGATGCGATGACGCGTTGATCAAGTTGTTCGAGATATGCTGCGTACCATGCAGGCGAATGGTTCATCAGCGAAGCAAACATGTTGCGTTGGGCATGTGGGTATTGACCGGTGTATGGCGCTGTAAATCGCTGCGTGAGATTGACCTGAAAGACATCGCCTGCATGGATGTAGTCGATGCATTTCTGTACCGCCTGCTCATAGTCTTCGCGCGATGCAAAGACACTTTGCGCAGGGCTGATCGAACAATCAGCAGTCTGTGATGCCTTGATGTAGTCTTTGAGTTTCAGTCGTTGGTCGCCACATTGATACCACTGCTTGGCCAGATGGTCATAGAGCAGATAAGTCGCACAGTAATCCCAGTGCATGATCGGCCAATCACGGTCGTCGGTCGCCTGCGTTGGCAAGGTCTCCACATAACGTCCCAAGTCATAACTCAGATGCCCGATCCAGATGCCGCGTTGATGTTGTTTCGTGACTTGGCGGAGTTGGGCAAAGGGATCACCAGCCGAAAATTTGGTGAACCTGAACGTGATTTTGGGGAATCCGATGAGGGTGCAGTTGGCCCAAGTATGATCCAATCGACCAGAGTGGAGCATCAGGACACGAACCGCCGGATCGAGTTGGGCAAGCAACTGCATCGGCGAAACATCAAGCTGTAGCGGGTTGCCATGCGGTTTCATCTGCGCACATCATAGCCCCCTGGATGTTTGGTTGCATCGGCAATCGCGTGAACTTATGTTGATGGGATGCAAAACACCGCCATGGTCTGGTTCCGATCTGATTTACGTGTCGCGGACAATCCCGCGTTATATCACGCAGCAAAGTCCGGCTTGCCAGTCATCGGCATCTTTGCCCCATGTATCAAGCAATGGCAAAAGCACGATTGGGGCGCAAACAAAATCAACTATGTCCTTCGGCAGGTTGCAGCACTCAACGAACAGTTGGCCAAGCTCAATATCCCTCTGCTCAAACTTGATGCAACGGACTTTGTTTCAATTCCGGGGGCAATGATCAAACTGGTCAAAAAGCATCACGCCAAAGCCGTGTATTTCAACGATGAGTTGGAAGTCAACGAAGAGCAACGGGACGAAAAAGTCCAGGTACAACTAGAAGTGTTGGACGTGGACGTACATCGCAGCCATGGCCAGACGGTGATCCCGCCGCATCTGATCAAGACGTTGGCGGATGTGTATTACAAGGTCTACACGCCTTACCGCAAAGCATGGGAATCAGAGTTGGACAAGGGGGATTATTTACAAGTCCTGCCCAAACCCCGGAAACAGAAACCGTTGGATATCGCCTCGGCAAATTGGCAGGCATTGATCCAAAAGCATCCGACCTCGCAAAAGGTGATTGACCTTTGGCCGGCAGGTGAAGAAGTCGCACACAAACAACTCAAAGCATATTGCAATGGCGGACTGTTAGCATACAACGATCAACGGGACTTCCCATCCATTGAAGGCACCAGCCGACTCTCGGCGGCGATGGCGTGTGGCGTGGTCAGTGCCAAGCAGTGTTATGCGAAGGGACTTGCAGCAATAAGCGAGGCAACACCTGGCCAACAATCACAAATCCGAGTCTGGCTCTCGGAATTAATCTGGCGTGAGTTTTACCGACATGTGTTAATCGGCTTCCCAAGAGTCTGTCGAAACCACCCCTTCAAAACGGTGACACGCAACATCCCGTGGTCAGACAATGAGCAACACTTCCGGGGGTGGTGTGATGGGCGGACAGGCTTCCCGATTGTCGATGCGGCGATGCGACAGCTCAATGAAACCGGCTGGATGCACAACCGCCTGCGGATGATCACCGCCATGTTCCTCACCAAAGACCTGCTCATCGACTGGCGATGGGGCGAACGGTATTTCATGAATCAACTCGTTGATGGAGACTTTGCTTCGAACAATGGAGGATGGCAATGGGCCGCATCCACGGGGACCGATGCTGTTCCGTATTTTCGCATTTTCAATCCGACGAGTCAGAGTCAACGATTCGATCCACAGGGGCAATTCATCCGCGCGTATTTACCCCAGTTAGCAGACATTGAAGGCAAAGCGATACACGATCCGCCACCGTTAATCCGCGGTTCATGCGACTATCCCATGCCCATGATAGACCACGCTAAAGCGCGCCAGCGGACACTTGCGATTTTTAAAAACCTGTGAGTTTTTACGCCTGTTGGATAGCCAATCCGCCTTTGGTTTGCCTGATATTCAGACCCCGCATAGACGTCGCTATCGCACCGGATCGATAATTCCCTCCTTCATAACCGGAGTAAAATTGACGTTTATCTTCATTTCACTAGAATCAACATTCCATTTTGTGCAAATTCGGTAGCACATAGGGAACAGACCTACGCAACCCCCGCCAAATGGTTGATGGTTTTAAAGGATCGTTGCCCACGACTGAGCAACGGGGTTGTTTGACAAATGCCTATTTCTAAAGGATGAATCAATGGCAAAGAAGTCTAAAAGTTCAGTGACGAAACTGGTTTACTACTTTGGTAAAACCAAGACCGACGGTGAAAGCTCAATGAAGCTTTTGCTCGGCGGTAAGGGTGCGAACCTTGCTGAAATGACCAGCATCGGTTTACCCGTCCCCGCTGGTTTTACCTGCACGACCGAATGTTGTGCAGAGTACTACAAGCAAGGCCGCAAGCTGCCCAAGGGTCTGATGGATCAGGTCTCCCAAGCTGTTGCCCTGTTGGAAAAAGAGTCCGGCAAGAAATTCGGCTGTGACGAAAATCCCCTGCTCGTCTCCGTTCGCTCCGGTGCTGCCGTCTCCATGCCTGGCATGATGGACACCGTGTTGAACCTGGGCCTCACCGACGTGGCCGTTGAAGGTCTGGCCACCGCCACCGGCAACGAACGTTTTGCATTCGACGCCTACCGTCGTCTGCTGAACATGTACGGCGACGTGGTCATGGGTGTGGATCACCATCACTTTGAAGCTGAATTCGACAAGGTCAAGAAGAAGCAGAAAGTCGAACTGGACACCGATGTCGATGCTGCGGGCCTTCGCGAACTTTGCGAACTTTACAAGAAGTGCATCAAAAAGCACGCCGGCATGGCCTTCCCACAAGATCCCATGGGTCAGTTGGAACTGGGCATCGAAGCTGTGTTCAAGAGCTGGATGACCCCTCGCGCCATCCGCTATCGTCAGATCAACGAAATCGCCGGTCTCCAGGGAACGGCCGTCAACGTGCAGTCCATGGCCTACGGCAACATGGGTGATGACTGCGGTACAGGCGTTGCCTTCACCCGCGACCCCTCCATCGGCACCAACAAGTTCTATGGTGAATTCCTCATCAACGCTCAAGGCGAAGACGTTGTGGCTGGTATCCGTACCCCGCAGCCCGTCTCGGAAATGGCCAAGTGGAAGACCGCCGACAACAAGACCCTCGGTAAAGACATCCACAAGCAACTCCTGGGTGTCAAGAAAACGCTTGAAAACCACTACAAGGAAATGCAGGACATCGAATTTACCATTGAAAAGGGTAAATTGTTCATGCTCCAAACCCGTACCGGCAAACGTACCGGTGCTGCTGCGTTGAAAATCGCAGTCGACATGATCAAAGAAAAACTGATCAATGAAAAGACCGCTTTGGTCCGCATCCCTGCCAACGACCTGACCCAACTGCTGCTGCCGAGCTTTGATCCCAAGGCCAAGGCATCGGCCAAGGCACTTGCCAAGGGTCTTCCCGCATCACCGGGTGCCGCTTTCGGTAAGCTTGCCTTCACCGCTGAAGAAGCTGTCGAACGCACCCAGGCCGGTGAATCCGTCCTGCTGGTCCGCAAGGAAACCAGTCCTGAAGACGTTGACGGCATGCATCACGCTGCTGGTATTCTGACCTCCACGGGTGGTATGACCTCCCACGCTGCTGTTGTGGCTCGCGGTTGGGGCAAGTGCTGTGTTGCCGGTGCTGGCGAAATCGTCATCAACGAAAAAGGCAAGTCCATCACCGTCGGTGGTAAGAAGTACACCGCCAAGGACACCCTCTCCATTGATGGTTCCACCGGTGAAGTCTTCGCTGGCCAGATGGCAACGGTTGAACCCAAGCTCTCCGGTGACTTCAAAAAGGTCATGACCTTGGCTGACAAGTACCGCACCCTCAAGGTTCGCACCAACGCAGACAGTCCTGCTGACTCTGTTCGTGCCCGCGGTTTTGGTGCTGAAGGTATTGGTCTTTGCCGTACGGAACACATGTTCTTCGAAGGCGACCGTATCCTTGCCATGCGTGAAATGATTCTCGCTGACACCCAGCCTGCCCGTGAAGCTGCGCTTAAGAAGTTGCTGCCCTATCAGCGTAAAGACTTCGAAGGCATCTTCAAGGCCATGAAGGGTCTGCCCGTGACGGTTCGTCTGCTCGATCCCCCGTTGCACGAGTTCCTGCCCCACGACGCCAAGGGTCAAAAGGAAGTCGCCAAGGCCATCAAGGTCACCCCTGCCAAAGTCAAAGCCCGTGTTGAAGCGCTTCACGAGTTCAACCCCATGCTCGGTCATCGTGGTTGCCGCTTGAGCATCACCTATCCGGAAATTCTGGTCATGCAGGTGACTTCGATCGTCGAAGCTGCGATCAACTGCACCAAGAAGAAGATCAAGGCCATGCCGGAAATCATGATTCCGTTGGTCGGTTCCAAGAAGGAACTTGAAATTCTTGCCGATCTTGCCAAGGAAACCATTGCCAATGTCAAGAAGGCCAAGAAGTTCACCGGCAAGCTCGACATCACCGTGGGCACCATGATCGAAATTCCCCGTGCAGCACTTACTGCCAATGAAATCGCTGAAGTCGCTGAGTTCTTCAGCTTCGGCACCAACGACCTGACCCAGATGGCATTCGGCTTTAGCCGTGACGACATCAACTCCTTCCTGCCTGATTACCTTAACCAGGAAATCTTCGAGAAGGATCCGTTCCAGGCACTGGATCAAACCGGTGTGGGTCAACTCGTGGACATGGCCGTTGCCAAGGGCCGCGCAACCCGCAAGGGTCTGAAGTGTGGTATCTGTGGTGAGCATGGCGGCGATCCGTCCTCCATCGACTTCTGCCACCGCGTTGGGTTGGACTATGTGTCCTGCTCACCGTTCCGCGTGCCCATCGCACGTCTGGCAGCAGCTCAGGCCGCCATCGTCAACGGTAAGTAAATTCCCCGAAGGTTCCCTGAGAATGCGTGAAGTATTCGAAGTTAATGGAATCTTTTCTAGGTGACTCACGACAATTGAATATGCATTTCCAACAAGCCCAGGCGTCAAACCCTGGGCTTGTTTTTTACCTTTCCAAAACATCGATACATCACTAGCTATCATCCATAGAAGCCTACAAATCGTCCCATGTGATGTCACGCAAGTATTTCGTCATAAGACATATGCGACAATAATCCACACCGTTTTATAAAAAGACTTCATTGTTTTCATAGGTGGTTTACCCTACATTAATTGCCGTTTGGCAACCTTGATATTCATCATGTGCCATTAACCTTTTTTCGGAATTTTTCCGGTCGTCGAATCAATCGAGTTTCACTTTCAAAATTACCACTGAGGAGGGGTCATGAAACTTTATCAATCTACTAAGTTGCAATGTGTCCTGGCAACGATGATCACATTGCTGGTCTGGATCAATTGCCGTTCGGTCATTGCTGATCTGGATGAAAGTAGAGCAGGCAGCAGCATCTACATATTCAACACCAATGCACCCAATCCCTATACCCAATTCAAAAATGTCTATGGTGGCCCGCCGAACTACAGCATTATTTATGAGTCTGGCGCGGAGCATTACGTCACGACATCAAACATGGCTTTGTACATCGGCAGCGGCAACGCCAATATTGAAGTTCAAACTAATGCCATCGTCACCAATGACTACAATGGACCAGATGCAGCCATATATCTTGGGGCAACTGCAACCATTGAAAATGCCGGCACCATTCAAACTCTCCAGGGAATCAACCGCGGAGCTGCCATCCAATCCTACAGTACATTAACGGTCAACAACGCTGCAACCGGTCAAATCATCAACACCAATCACAACGCTATTTATGGTGCAAACGTCGTCAACAACCATGGCACCATTACCGCCAAAGAAACACAATATGCCATCTATGGCACAACCGGCGACGACACCGTGACTCTCTACACCGGCTCAAGTACCACAGGCATTATTTCCGGTGTCTCTTACACAGACAATGACCATCTGATACTCGATAATGGAGCAGATGCGAATGTCAACGGACACCTTGCCAGTTCTGTAGAGGGATTCGAAAAATTAACCAAACAGGGAACCGCACAATGGACTGTTGATCAAAACAATTCAGTCAGTGCCAATACGCTTGATATTGCAAGTGGCACACTGGCTGTCAACGGTCACATCTACAACATGCACACACAGGGGACAATCCGAAATGGTGCCACACTCTCAGGCACTGGGCAAATCACCGGATCTGCCAATCTCACTGTCAACAGCGGTGGCAGCATCGCCCCGGGGAACTCCATTGGGACATTGATCCTCAGCACTCCTGTGGTGTTTGAAGCTGGATCAAACCTCAACATCGAAGTGGATACCACAGGTTATGACAAACTTCTACTCAATAGCGATATCGACTTAGCCAATGCAACTTTGAACATCATCCCATTGGTCGAAAATGTGACCGCCGATGAACACGTCATTTTGGAAACAACAGGCTTGGTGAACAACACGTTCACCGACGTCAACGTTGCGTTGATCAATACAGCTGTCATTAGTTTTATACCGCGTTATTACACGGACTATGTCACCCTTCAAGCTGACATTGCACAATTTGAAGAAAAAGCCCGTACGCCCAATCAACGTCGTGTGGGTTTATTTCTGGATAATCTGCCGGCAAGTATGAATGACTTGCGTGATGCCATGCGAGGTATTGGCGACGAAGATGATCTGCGTCGTGAAATGGACAGGCTCACACCCAACAGTGCCCCCATTCACACCGTCTTTACCAACGCACAAAATTTCAGCCAGAGTTCCGTCCAAGTTGCACGCACTGTGACTAGTGGTAACACAACTATGGCCACGGCACCTGGACAAAGCATCCTCAAGCAACTCACAGACGATCCCTACTCCCTGGCACAAGATGCTCAACAACCTGCTCAACAGTCAGACACAACAGACAACAAATACCGATTTTTCGCATCGCCCTTTGGACAGTTCGGCAACATTGACGACTCATCCTCACGCATCGGATACAACTTCGAAGCCTACGGCGCGATCTTTGGTTTGGATTACCAATGTCTGCCCAATACGACGTTGGGTTTGAGCCTCGGATACATCAATACCGACATCGGCATGAACCAATCCGCAGGCGACTCCAACATCGACACACTGCGATTCGGACCCTATGCAACCTACACCAACGGCCCATGGAATATCGACGCATCACTCACCGGTGGTATCCACTGGGTTGATGCCAACCGTAACACCATCATGGGAACCGCAGAGTCCGACTACAACAGCTACGACATCACAGTTTATGGTGCAGCAAGCTACGACAAGCAGATCGGCCAAGTCACCGTCACACCCACGATGGCTCTGACCTACATCCACCAGATGACAGACAGCTACTCGGAGTCCGGCGCAGGCACAGCCAACCTTAATGTGGATGATGTTGACTCTGACAGTCTTCAATCATTAATCGGTGTCCATGCAAGCATGCCCATCATGCTTGGTAATATGCAATTGACACCCGAAGCATGGATCGGCTGGCAGTACGAATGGCTCGACCGTGATATCGACATCAACTCATCCTATGCTGCCAACCCCACATCATCTCTGGCAAGCACCACCGACGGAACTGCACGCAGCCAACTCGTTGCAGGCGCAGCTGTCTTCACAAAGCTTGATGATGATCTGACACTGAAGATGAATTACGAACTTAACAAGTCCAACGACGCCACGATTCACAGCGTCTGGGCCATGATTGAACTTGCGTTCTAATTCACTACGACAAGACATTAAGCAACATCACAAAACAAAAAACGCACGGTCAGTTGACTGTGCGTTTTTACTTTATTCACTTGATAAGAGCACGTTGAATCAGTACCTTATTGCCCGAGCAACTATTGCCTATTCGTGAAATGACATACCATGTCTCAACCTTCGCATGTCTATTGCAACCCTATCAATCTGCCCTACCGTTTCCAATTTCCAGACCGATCAGCCGAAGCGTTCCGCGAAGCAGCGGACCCGTCGGTCGTGGTGTTTAATGATCGCTACTGGCTGTTTGCTTCCAAGTCCGGCGGGTATTGGTACTCGTCGGATATGCATGATTGGCAGTTTGTGAAATCCATCGTTTTGCCTGTCGAAGATTATGCACCAGATGTCCGTGTGATTGATGGTTGGTTGTATTTCACAGCATCGGACAATCAAAACCCATGCCCGATTTTTCGCACGCAAACGCCAGAGTTGGATCAATGGCAAAAGGTCTGCGAACCCTTTGCATATTGGGACCCGAATCTTTTTGAGGATGAAGATGGGCAGGTCTATCTCTACTGGGGCTGCTCCAACAAGGTGCCAATCCAAGGCGTGAAGATGGATGCACAAACCATGCAACCCGTCGGCGAACCTGTCGCGTTGTTTGGTGGCAAACCGGAAGTACATGGCTGGGAACGCTGTGGTGAGAATCACAGCACGGACGCCCGACCCTTTATCGAAGGCGCGTGGATGACCAAACATCAGGGACGGTATTACCTGCAATACGCCGGCCCGGGGACGGAATGGAATGTCTACGCCGATGGTGTGTATGTGTCAGACGCCCCGCTTGGCCCGTACACTTACGCACAGAACAATCCCTATTCCTATAAACCCGGCGGCTTCGCACCCGGTGCCGGACATGGAAGCACCTTCTACGATGTCCATGGCAATCTCTGGCATATGTCCACCATGCGCATCAGTGTCAAACACGCTTTCGAACGCAGACTCGGACTCTTCCCCGCAGGATTCGATGACGATGGGCATCTCTACTGCAATACACATTTTGGGGATTATCCCACGATACTACCACAAGGTAAATGGGACCCATGGGTTGATGCTTTTGCCGGCTGGATGTTACTTTCCTACAACAAACCGGCGACTGCATCATCCGTACTCGATGGACATGAAACGGTTTTGGCATTCAACGAAAACATCCAACAGTTTTGGTCAGCCAGCACAGGCAATCAAGGCGAATGGTTAAGCGTGGACTTGCAGCGTCCCTGTATGATCCATGCCATCCAGATCAACTTCGCAGAGATGCATTGCGCGTCGGATGCCATCCACCATACCAATCAATCACACGGCTATGTATTACAGGTTTCGGATGATGACAAACAATGGCAGACTATCTGTGACAAGTCTGACTCGATTGTTGCATTACCACATGACATGGTTCATTTTAAAAAGCCGGTCACCGGAAGATTCGTAAAAATCGTCAACCATCACATCCCCGCAGATGGTAAATTTGCACTCTGTGGATTGCGTGTGTTTGGCACCACAGACCAACCAACGCCAGTTGCAGTTAATCAAATTGACATTCAACGTCATCGTGACTCATCGATGGATGCCGCACTTTCATGGCCAGTCAGTAGTGATGCCATTGGCTATAACGTGCTTTGGGGGACATCACCGGATAAGCTGTATCACAGTTGGTTGGTCTATGATCAAAACCAACTCCACCTTGGCGCGTTGGATCATGATCGGGCCTACCACGTGCGCATCGACGCATTTAACGAGGGCGGTATCACCCTGGGGCAAGTCGTGAAAATGTCCATGGGTTGATTACTTGCCTGCAATAGCCAACGCCACGGCATACCACCCCAAAGCAACCTGCCTGGCACCTTCGTCGTTAAGGTGTCCGCCGTCGCGGGTGTAGCTGTCGCACATGGCTTCGCATTGCTTGCCATCAATCTTAAATGTCTGAGCTTCACCTTGGGGGGAATGCGCTTCGATATCCGCGATGTCGTAAAGCAGGCCACCCTTTTTACGGATGTAGTTTCTGATCGTGTCGTTGTATTGTTGACGTTGAAGGTTCTGACGGTTCTTGTTGGATTTGATGGGGATGGTGGTGTAGACGAAGGTGATGGCTGGGAAGTCCTTTTCGAGCTTTGCCATCATGTTCAGATAGGTCTCCGCATCAGCGGACTGATCGATGTAACAGAGCTTGTCCATGGCAACGAGCTTGGTCGCTGAGGGGTTGGCAGTACGGATGAGCGAGTCGAAGATGTCATATTTTTTTTGCCAACCGGGATTGCCACGTGATGCGTGGTAAACGCAACCTGACTGGAGTTGATCGAGACCTGTTTGATTCTGGGCGTTAAAGGATTTGATCTTGAACACGTAACGGTCAGCATCCTCACGTGCCAATGCGTTCATACCTTTGAGCATGTTTCCCCCCACAGAAGCATGGGTGAATAACCACGTCTGATTGGCAATGCTCTGAGCTTGAGCGGGTGTGAGTTGGGTTGCTTGCTGGGCTTGTTTGAAGCCGATGATCTGAGCCTCGGTGGTCAGCGAGCCTAACAGTAAAACTGTGATGACAGCCATAGCCTGGTAGCAGGGAAGCAAATGGTACATTTTGGACTCCAAGTTGAGATGTGCGTATGGCGGGACATGTATTATCGCCTAACCGGTGTCTCGGCTCAATGATAAATGCGCAATGTGATAGGAGAATCAATCTACCTGTAACCGTGAAAATGGCCAAAGAGTGTGCTTATATGACTGAAAAGATTTAATTTTCGACAACAGGGTAATCTGCTCTTGACTCGCCAGTATGTTTACCTACATTCATAACAGGCAAGCATTGGTCGCTTGATTTGTCATTACAGGATCATACGCAAGTATGTTCAGGCAATGACTGGCCAATGGGGGTGACAACTGGCTTTAGTTGCAAAAAGAACACCGGGTTTGTACCGGGTGTATCTGTTTGGTTAGTCATCGACAAATACAGGACCTGCTTGACAAATTGAGAGGGAAATTTGTCACGCATGGTTATTCATGCGCGCACATTCAGATGAACTTGGGAGATGCCTATTTCCCAATGGCATGAATTGAGATGCATCGTATGAAACATTCCAAAGCCTTTACTCTTATTGAGTTACTCGTGGTAATCTCCATTATCGCCCTGCTTATTGGTATCTTGATGCCTGCCTTGGCATCGGCACGATCCAGCGCCAGACAGATGCAAAGCACCACACAGCTCCGCGGGATACAGGCGAGCCTGACATTATTCGCCCAATCCAATAAGACTTGGTATCCGGGTATAGACAGTCGAGGCCAGATGACCAGCACGACCGCCACGGTTGAAAACCGGTACCAATTGATGCTCAATCAGAATTACTTTGCCGGCCAATACATCATCAGCCCAGAGGAGACCGGCCGAACGACTTGGATGCCCGGCGATACGGTCACTGCGAATCATTATTCATATGCCATGCTGATGATTCATCCGAACAATGCAGGTGACCGCGAATTGGAATGGCGTGAAACCAGCAACGGTGAAGCCCCCGTCATGGCAGATCGTGCTATTGGTAACGGTGTGGGCATTAAATCCATACACACCAACCCTCTGGTCAATGTCACCGAATGGATCGGCAGTGTGGTTTGGAACGATAATCACGCAGGATTCGTGAACTCGCACTTGATGTCCACGCAGTTGGGCGACCACCGCTTTGATTCAGACAATCTGTTTGAAGACGAAATGACACTACCTGCGTTTGGGCATAATGCAGCGTTGGCCTGTGACGGTTTAATCAACCTGGTGGATTGAATACCAACTTCACCAAATCAAACAAATCCAACTTGAATCACTGATACATCACATCTTATGGCAATGAATCGGCGACAGTTTGATCGCAATGCTTATCTATCCATGTAAAGACCATGTATTGAGACGACAGACTCTGCGATAAAGCATGGTATCTGAAGCTTGCTTTTGAATTACAACTGACATCACTACAAGTCATGCACAAGCGACGCCTAGCGCCCTGCATGCTGACCGGAACATCAACATGCAGAGCGAAAGTGTCACCATACCCCCGCCCCCGGCCCCGGCCCCCGGAAACCCAGCCCCCGGAAACCCCGGAAACCCGAAATCTCCGGATCGTAATACTACGAATACCCCGGCAGAATTGGCAAAATGATCCTCGGAATCCTCTGAAATCCCCCGGAATACCCCGGAATACCACAAAATCCCATGGACTCGGTCATCTATCAGATAAGGGATCAAACAAAACATCGCCTGATATACAAAAGCTTTGACATCAGACCCTGTACTGGTTTTCAAAGATCACAGCCAATTGGCGATGGTGTCAGTATCGTTGGAATGGCATACAAGCCGTCTCAGGATTCGAGACTCGTTGAAAATATATTTGTAAACTCTTGACATCAACTTACACCCGTATAACATTACACTGATGTAAACATGAATTAACTTTGTTTTCATCTTGTTTGTCTCCTACACCTATAATGGTTTGCCATGCCCAAGACACTACATTCAACCAAGCATTTTCAACTGGTACGGCAACTTAGGCCTTTGATTGCCAAGATGAAGCCCGGCGATGCGATCCCGACGCAGCAGATACTCAAGAAGGACTTCAATGTTTCTCAAAACACCATTGAGCTGGCATTAACGCGCCTTCGTCGGGAAGGACTCATTGAACGCCCCGCGGGCAAGCAACGCCTGGTCAAATCAGAAATCTGTGATCCGGCGGATCATTACATTGCTATTGTTCGACCAGACTGGCCGTCATCAGTCATTGAAGGGATCAGCCAGTCGATCGTCGATGCGGGGCATGCTCAGAATTGGCGGTTTGACATCGTCAATTTCCGTTCACATACAGGTGTCGATCTTGACAGGTTGATTGGTGACAACGATGCAGCGGTCTTGATGCTTACGACTGAACCGGTACCTGAGCATCTGCGTGATGCGTTGACTTTCACACGTAAACCACTGGTCCTAGCTCAAGACCTTATAGACGGTCTTGAATTAAACACCGTTAGAACTGACGACGGTATGAGCATGCAATTGGCAGTGGAGCACTTGGCTTCTCTTGGTCATCACCGCATTGGCATTCTCCTGCCTACCACGGTCACTGCCCCCATGCAGGATGCCCTTGCAGGTTACAAACGTGGGATGGCCGAAATCGGCGTGCATGACTGTGATGACATGGTCGTCGCCTGCCAGAGCAAGCCATTCACCCGCAGTATTGATATTGCTTATCCATTTTTCAAAGAGTGGTATTCTCAAAATCCAAATAAAATTACAGCGGTAGTCTGCGCCAACATGGACATGGGGCTTGTTGCCAACCGTGTGATCCATGAAGCAGGCTTGAGTATCCCCGAACAATTCAGCGTGGTCAGTTCCGACAACATCGCACGCATGGGTGAGTATCTCTACCCACCTGCGACGACCATTGAGATGGAAATGAGTTTGTATGGCAAAGCTGTCATAGAACTGCTCCAAACTCAATTCGACAATGAACAGGCACCTGCACAAAGTCGATTAATCCCCTGCCATCTGATGCAACGTAAAACATCAGCAGCAGTCCCATCGATAACGACATCTTGCTGATACAAGTAGTCATTTAGCATCGGAATCATTTGAAAGGTCAGTTAATCGTGAAAAGTATACGCAACATTGCAACTCTTATTTCCTGCTTGGGTCTACTGGTGAGCACTCCATTACTGGCAGATGAATCAGTGGTCTTCGAAGATGCCATGGACACACTCAACAACTGGTCCAAAGGCCCAGCGTTAGTCACTTCCGATGACACAGTTGACCACGCTCCATACATGAAGATGGGCAACAACATCACCTATGCTCAACTGCCACAACAACTCACCGGAGACTGGACACTCCAGGCAGATGTGCGCCATACCAATTTCTCACGTGGACTGTCGATTGGACTTTATGACAAGGAACTCAAGCAAGGTTATGCAGCCTTGTGGGACTCCTCGTTGGAAAAATACTTTGATGGCAAAGGCATGCTGGTCATCACCAAAGTCGTCGGCAAAGATGGAGGCAAGATCGCTTTTAAATCCGATGTCAAACGCCTTGGCAAACCCATTACAGGAATGCAGCTGGTCAATGATCCCAAGTTCCAACGCCTCACTCTGACATGGGAAGCTGCAACAGGCAAACTCACACTTTCAGCCAACGGTAAAGTTTTGCAAACCGTCACGGATACCGAATTCAAATCATTTGATTACGTGGCCTTGCGTGGCAACACACATAGCCTGCTTGATAACGTCAAAATCACCACGCCTAAAAAGTAAAAAACCCTAACCATTGGAGACAAAACATGTCTGCAAACACCAAACCCAACCCGCAAGGGGGGTTCACACTTATCGAATTGCTTGTTGTCATCAGTATCATCTCCCTGCTGGTTTCGATTCTCCTGCCTGCGTTGGCCAAGGCTCGTATGGCGGCGCAGGACATGGGATGCCTAAGTAACCTCAAACAACTGGGCGTCGCCACCACCGCTTATCAGTCTGACCATGATGAAGTTTTCCCAACGGTGCTGTTCTATCACAACGTCAATACAGGTGTCCGTTCGTCGTATTACCGCGGCGACAACTGGGATGCTGAATTGGCACCCTACCTGGGGATCAACAACAACTACAACACATCGGATTACAACTCACTGAAATTCTCGACAGTCTTCCAATGTCCTCGTGACTGGCGCAGACGTGCTGGCACATGGGCAGCCAATCGACGCTCATATGCCGCTCCCAAGGTCGGCTCAAACGGTAACGCTGATTATGGTGTGGTCTGGACGGGTACCAGTTTGGCACCCCCGCCACGCGTCAGTGAAATTCTCAAACCCGGCAAGACCATCTATCTCATGGACTTTCAACCCACCAGTTACGGGCTGCAATATCATACGTCCTACATGTACACCGATGGCTGGTTGGGTTCGAGCAGTATCCCCAAAACACCGGCCGGCGAGTTCTATCATGGACGTTCCATGTCATTTCTCTTCACCGATGCACATGCAAGTCTGATGGATCCAAACCTGGCACACAACGATGGGTCCGGCCGTCGCATGTGGTCCCGTAAATAACAAGCAACGAATCACTTCATCTCAACCTGCAATTCAAGACAAGGTCTTTCATGTCCAATCCATTTTTAAAACTGTCCATTGTCGTATGCCTGCTCATTTGCAGTAACATCACACATGCAGCACCACACCAATTCCCAGAAGCGGACATGACGCAACTCGGTGATGTACCAACCATCAAGACGCCGCTGTACATCATGGAATATCACATCTGGCATAAGTCGCCCTTCGGCATCGAAGCACCCGACGGCTATGTACATTGGGACATGGGAAACAGTCGGATCGACCACGCAATCGGCCCGGATTGGATGCGCGATAAAGGCCCGGTCGGGTATCCCATGCTCGGCCTGTATAACTCCGAAGACCGCAACGTTATCCGATGGCAACTCCAATGCATGCAGAACACCGGTGTCGATGGCACGTTCGTCCAGATGTTCCCCGAATGGACACAAGGTAAATATTTCGACCGCACGTTTGTCTGGGATGTCATCATGGATGAAGCAGACAAACTCGGATACAAAATCGGCATGCACGATGAAGTCCAATTTCGCATCGGCCAACCAGCTCAAAAATGGGATGTCATGGGCGACCGCATCGGCAGGTTCATCAAGCAATATGCGCATCGTTCATCGTTTTTGAAAATCGACAACAAACCTGCAGTCGCGTTCCAATTCTGGAACCACTTCAACAAAACCATGCCTAATACTGACCTGGTTAAAATGATCGAGTTGGCTGAAAAGACCGCAGGCATGGAAATCTATTGGATCCTGCATGCGGCTCCCAATGATGCGCTATATGCCTTGGAACAAGTTGATTCATTCATCACCATGGCCAACACCAATGCCTTAAATCATAGAGTCGAAGGTTACACGCCAACCCCTAAAGAGGATTGGCCGATGATGACTGACCAACTCAATAAAGCCAAAGCCTTTGCCAAAAAGTATCCAAGCAAAGACATTGGCCTTTGGGTGTATGGCGGATTTGAAGAGTCCCCCAAAGCCTTTGGCGATAACCGTTCGAGCTTCCGATGGATGCCACGTAAAAAAGGGCAGACGCTTATCAAATGTCTTGAAGAATACGAGAAAGTCAAACCTGCTTTTCACATGCTCACCAGTTGGAATGACTGGCAGGAAAACACCGCCATCGAACCAGGTTGGCAAAGTGATGTGCTCGACGGTGATCCCTATTTTTACTGCAAGCTGTTAGCCAAACTCAAAGGCAAAACCTTCACCGCCCCGCCACTTCCTGTCAAGGAATCCGTGGACCCCTGGATGTGGCAGACACTTTACGGTGTCGACAAAACACCACCGATGATCACCCATGTCCGATACATGCCGATGGCGCCGGCTATCGTCGCAACCGCTGCGGATACCGGCAATGCCATCCAATCCATCAAGGTAGCTGAACATGGCGACCTGTATGTCGACGCTTCGGATTACAACAAACCCAGGTATCACGGCGTGACCAGCATCGAACCTGGACGTACGGTTGATGGTGGCTATCAACTTGCTGTCAATCAACCGATCACTGTTGGCCTGAGTCCTAAAATGTTACGTGCATCCCAATCGCAGAAGGTGTACATCGCATTGGAATTTGCGGACACCACCAATGGTTCAATCAGCATTTATTACCCTTGTCAAAACAAACTCATCAACTATAAAAAAGGTGACGAAAACCGCTTTGATGTTTGCAGCTCGTTTGGACTTTCAAACAGTGGCAAGCAGATGTCAGTAGTGCGACCAATGCTTGGCTTTCTCAAAGCCCAAAAGTCCCCGACGTTGACGATCATGCTCAAGGGAACTCGAAAAAACCCCAAGCCATCACCGATCACGATCAGTCGGATTCACGTGTTCACGGACTTTGAAAAAGCCAAGACCGGGCGTCGGTTGGATGCAGGTAAAGCGGATAGCCAGGTGCAAACGCATATGGTTTACATCGACTCACTGAAGACCACACCGACAGAGAAGTCAGCGTACATCATTGCCACGGACAGCGAAGGCAATGAATCGATGCCGGTGCCGTTTGACGGTTCCAGTTCACATCCGTTTATGAATCGGCCGTGAGTTGGTGTTGATGATGTTTGTTTTATATTTTGTTGGACTTGTTGATTTTCAATTTAGAAGATCATTGCCGTCGTCGCGATGATGAACATGATCACTGCGATGATGACTTTGCCGACGGTTCCCCAGAGTCTTCCTTTGGCGGCAGCCTTGCCAGCGGTTTTGACTTCTTTCCAGTTTCGACCTGCCCAGTGGTCCCCGAGCATGGCACCGAGTCCTGCCCCGATGCAGGCTCCGATGAGGGTTCCAAAAAGTGGCACGGGGATCATGGTAGTGCCAAGGATCGCCCCGCCAATCCCGCCGACGAGTCCAAGGAGCATGCTGCGTTTACTGGACTTGGCTTGTCGTGAGGTGACGACACCGGCAAAGGTTTCGACCACTTCCCCAATAATTGCCAAAACTAATAATGAAGCCAAAGTCCAGATACCTATGGCCTGCTCATCCCAGTACCACCATGCCCAAAGTCCGGTGCAAAGCAGCATCATCCAAGTGCCTGGCAGTTGCAGCAGGACCATGAACACGGCCAGCAGATTCAGAAAAATGATCAGAATCAGGCCCATAATTGAGATTAAAACGTGCAGAGCAGCCAACATGTCGGTTATACTACTGCAACCTGCCAAACGATGTAAGATTGCCCCCAAGTGACGCATCCACACGATATCGCTAGGGGCAGTGTGATGATAATGACCGCCAACCGAAGCCAACCTATGCCCTGTGCTTCTAAACTCGATTGACTAGGGCGCTTAGGGCAGATAAATTGCATCACTATATTCGGATGGATTTTTCGACTTTCCTCTCCAGGAGGCACTTGATGAGTAGCACGCTGCGCGTTGCGTCTGGGACGATCTTTTTGATTCTGTGTACGGTGTTCGCACCCTTGTCCAAGGCACAGTCCACGGGCACACTCGGACTCTGGGAGGATTTTAATCACTATGTGCTCATTGCACGGCCGGACCTGGCTCAAGACCTTGGCGAGCAATTGCTCAAGGTTAACTCCGACAAACTCGTCGATGCAGTGGAAGTGAGCACCTACACCGACTTTGAAAAGACACTCTTTAGAGCCCAGAAAATTCAGGGACTCAAGGACGTGGCAGGCAAGCTTGAAGAGAAGCTTCAACAAGCTTTGATCAAACGCTCACGTGATCCGAAGCGAATCAGAACCGATATCCAAAAGCTTGGCGATGGTACGCGGGCACAAATCAACGCGGTCGAACGCTTGCGTTCTGCCGGTCAGTTTGCAGCACCCCAACTGCTACAAACACTGCGAGACGAAAGTCAAGCACGCCTGCACCCTCATGTGATGGCAGCGATGGTCGGTATCGGTCGCCCGATGGTCTACCCCCTTGCCGTAGCTTTGGCTGAATTGGAACCCATCCAGCAAGGCCAGGTCGCTCGCATCCTTTCAGAAATCGGATATCCACGAAGCCTGCCCTACATCAAGCAGGTCATTGAAAACGAGAAGACCGATGCTGCAACTCGGCAAATGTGTGAGGCTGCCTATGCTCATCTTGCTGCACGCGCAGGTATCACCGAAGGTGTCAATGCCTCGGAATTATTCATGACACTTGCTCAGAATCACTACAGCGCCTCCGTGCGTCGTGAAGTACTTCCCGGATACGTGCCCTCGGATGAAGTGGGCATCATCTGGACCTATGATCGTCGTGCAGGACTGTTACCTATTGAAGTACCTGGCCCGGTGTTTGGCTATGTTCTTGCCATGCGTTCCAGTCAACAGGCGTTGACACTCAACGAGCATCTGTCCCCTGCTCTTTCACTGTGGCTCATGGCCAATCTTTCGCGTGAAAACAACATGCCTGCCAAGGGCGTGGATAAAAGCTATCCCAAAGATTGGCATCCGGCGGACTACTACTTGAAGGTGGCCGGCCCGTTGCGTCAGCATGATGTGCTTTACCGTGCATTGCAGGATCGTGATTATGTATTGGCACTCGACGCCATCGGCGCACTGCGTTTAACCGCTGGCACCGATGCCCTGGTCAACCGCCAAGGTACCGTCCAACCGCTCATCGCATCGTTGAGCTATCCAGACCGACGCGTGCGCTTCAATGCTGCACTGACCATGGCAAACGCCCGCCCTGACCAACCCTACAACGGCAGCTACCGCGTGGTTCCTGTTCTCTGCGAAGCGGTCCGTCAGTCTGACACACGCTTTGCGGTGGTGCTTAGCCCCGACCTTGACCGTGCCAATCAGCTTGCAGGCATTTTGCGTGAAGAACTCAAATTTGAAGTCGCTGCCGGCCAGACGATTGAGGACGTGACCGATGCGATTTCTGCCGGTCCTGGTGTTGATCTGATCATCACCTCAGCCAACTCAACAGGCACGATGGATCTGCAACACAGTCGATCAAGCAACTACAAACTCGTGGCTGCCCCGATGATCGCCTTGGCGGAGAACAATGCTGAGCTGGCTCAGATGAATGCGATTTTTGAGAACAACATGACGGTCTACCCGATCCTTGCCACGCAGAGTGCCGATGCCCTGAAGCCTGCGATTGACACCGCCATCAAGCAGTTCGCCGGCCAACCCATTGGCAAGGACGAAGCGCTTGAATTTGCCACTGACGCTTTGGACATGCTTTGGGAAATCACCATTGGACATGGACAGGTTTACAACGCTGCCGACGCGCAACCCACACTCATTGATGCGTTGGGCGATGACCGCGAAGCGGTGGTCATGAAGTCCGCTGACATCCTTGCCCTGTTTGGCAATCTCAATGCCCAGCAGGCCATCTGCAACGCCGCGTTGGATTCCAAGCGATCAGGCAAGGTTCAGGTTTCGCTGATCAACAGTCTTGCCTTATCAGCCACACATCACGGCAACCTGCTCACCGATGTCCAGATCGACAAGATTCTGAAAATCGTACAGACCGCCAAGGGTGAAAAAGCCCAGGCCGCCGCCCGTGCCCATGGCGCTTTGACTTTGCCTGCATCCCATGTGGTGGAGATGATCACGAAGTAAATCCCAGCGATAAAATGCCTGTCAGGATCAATGGTGAAGATGATGACAAACGAATCTGAACCCAGGCAAACAAGTTGCTCCGGAAATTCATCTGCATGTCGATGCCGAATCATTCCGATTATGCTTTTTGCCATTCTGGTGATGGCTGGCGTGTACTATGCCCTGTATTGTTGCACAACTCCGACAGTCAACAATGAGTCGGTTGCACAACTTCAATCGGGCATGTCACCCAATAAAATTCAGATGATTGTTGGAGCCCCAAACGCACGGCAAGTCATCGACGGTCAGCAAATATGGTGGTTTTACGATCGTGATCAAGCTCAACTTGCAACTGAACCAAGAGACATTGCCAATCTCACGATCACCTTTGATCATCAGAACAAATTGCTGGATCTCAAATACATGCAGCGTTGACATTTGACTTTGGAAGTTTTGTCGTCACCCACTCCACTTGTGTCTACACACAAAGACCACCAGCGCACTGACAAAGCCTGTGACAACAAATCCGATGGCCATCGCAAATGCCCATATCAAATAACGCAATGGCCCCAGTTGATTCAAATCATTGATAAATGCCATGATCGCGTCAGCATTATTGCTTGATTGACTTTTTGCAGTTGCTCCAGTCGTACACATAAAAGCGATCAACGCATAGAAGACAAACGGCCAGAACAAACCTAAAAAACCACCGACGATAAATGTAAATACAGCGATGGTGTCAGGCCCGAAGGTGTATGCGGGTGTGCGGTCGTCGTACGCTGCCAAGTGTAAGCCCCCCTAAGCTCAGATGTCGATCATTGTGATCGAACCATGAAATCATATGGCAGGAATTCTATCTCCATCCCAACCACTTTGCCATGTGCCATGAGTTGGAAAACATCATATTCGCCATCACCTAATCCTGCGGGAAGCATCACCATTTCGAAGTGTCGCCCCGCATAAGCAAAGTCAATGCATTCCACCGCATCTTCGTCGATCACCTTGTCCAAGTCCTCGGTAAAATCTTCATAGTGATCCGGTTCAACGGCATGATTCATCGCAGTCAAATCACATATGCCCAGAAACCCCATCTCATCCTTGACGGTAACTTGGGTTGGCTGCGATTCAAAATCCCATGCGGTTTGATCAAAAATACGAACCCGCGCAATACGCCGATGACCTTCAAAATCCATCCCCATGACCTGCACGATATACATGCCTGATTTGACGTTGAACACAACACCATCATCATCATTTGCAAGCCAGGGATCGCCTGCCCAAAGTCGGCCATGTTGTAATGTCAACGTACACAGATCCATCCATGAACCGGCAACACCCTGCACGTTGGGCAGCGGGAAGTCACCTGTGGATTGGCGTAAATATGCTTGGATCGACATTGCACACTCCCTGTGTCCTGATCAAACCAGACGTGATCTGGCGGATCAAATTGCATTTTGAGATTGTGTTCAATCTGATTGTCATCTCCATAGATCACAAGTCAAGAAAAATCGTCACCCGCTATGAAATAGACACGTACCTTCAGAAATATCTCTTCTGGCTAGCATCAGTCCCCATAAATTGCCTACTCAGCGGTCACCTCTAATTTTCTACCGTTGGTGACTTGCTTTTGCTAATCGGCTGCCTATGATCCTACGTAGGATCAAATTGGATTATTTATGCCTGTCACACAATCACAAATCGCTTCGAAGCTGGGAGTGGATCAACGCACGGTGTCCATTGCGCTAGGAGCTTCAGGACGTATCAGTGACAGCATGCGCCAGAAAGTTCTTAATACTGCGGAGAAAATGGGGTACCGCCCCAATCATCTGGCAGCAGGACTGCGCGGCGCCAAAACCAATAGCATCGGCATTATCTGGCTTTTCGCGGATGCCTGGGCTGGGGATGCCAATATTGCCTTAAACCTGCTTCAACACGCTCAAGGCAACGGCTTGCAGGTTTTTCAGGCACAATTACCAGATGAAGACGAAAAAATTGCTCAACAAATTGATGAAATGCTTGCCCGTCGGGTTGATGGATTGGTGATACAGGGGTCAGCCCGTCAACTCTCCTCGCCAATCGTCGTCAAAAAACTCGCCAAGGCTCCCATGGTCATTGGCGTCTGCCCTGAACCTTTGCCTGACTTTCCTGGCGACCTGGTGCTTTACGACCGTATGCAGGCCATTGAACAAGTCGTCGAACACTTTGCAGCAACGGGACGAAAGAAGCCTGTGTTCTGCATCAATATGAGTCAGGAGCACAACCCGCCCAAGTTCGAAACATTTGCCAGGTGCTGCCAAAAGCATGATATGGTCCATCCCAACATGCTCATGGAGGTCGGCAATTTCGGGAGCCCCGATGAATATGGGCCACGTCATGCCAAAGTGTTTAACTTGCGATTCCCTGACAACAAAACGCTTCTTGAATCAGTGGATAGCATTTTCACGTTCAATGACATCGGTGCCATTTTTCTGATGCGTGAATTGCAGGATCGCAAGATCAACATCCCTGAGCAGATTGCGGTTGTGGGTTTCAATGATATTGAAGTCGGTCATGTTTGGAAGCCTGCTTTAGCCAGCGGTGATCGAAAACGTCAAGAGCTGTCCAATTTACTCAAGCACATGCTTGATACGCGCCTTGAGAATCTCAAGCTTCCATCTCGTCGAGAAGCTGTTCACATGCAATTTATCCATCGCGAATCAGCTGGATAATTCAATAGATGCCATGAAAGGTACAAGGATGTCTTATCAATTAAACTGGACTGAGAAAAAAGGCTTTACACTCATCGAACTGCTTGTGGTCATTTCGATCATCTCGTTATTGGTTTCGATTCTTCTGCCAGCTTTAGCCAAAGCACGTAAAGCAGCACAGACCACACAGTGTCTGTCTTTGCTCAAACAGTATGGCGTTTCCAATGAAATTTATACGACGATCAACCGCGACCGATACCTGCCGGTGAAGCCAACAATTAACTGGTATGCCGTGCGAGCCTTTAAGGAAAATTTCTTTAGCACTGTCGGACCCGGCGCAGGCGATTGGGATTGGAAGTTTAATTTCCTCTGCCCCAACAGTCGCGCTCAGATGCAAACGTATCACACCAGTAACGGCTACGGGAGCATGCCTAACAGCTACGGCTACAACTTATTTAATCTCTCCTCTCAACAACAAGCCGAAGGTATCCAAGCATCTGAACTGCTGACACCTGGCAAGAAAGTCATGTTTGCTGACGGTTTGAACCACAGCCTCAATCGTTGGTATTCAAACGACTATACCCATGAAGAAATGAACACCGGTGGCAAGTACATGACTGCCTACCGTCATGACAACTCAGCCAACGTGACCTTCTTTGATGGCCACATCGCCCGGACACCTCGTGCGGATCTGGATGAAGACATGCTTGGAGTCTACAAACGCAACATCCCCTGGATGCTACCGAATGATTGATGAATCGCGTTTGATCAGATCAGCACGCGTCAGATAAACACAAATAGTAAAGCCGTTGGATGACTTATCATCCTTCGGCTTTTTTTCTTGTCTACTGCTTTTTGAGAAACAGATGCCTGCCCGTTACGTCTTACTGATGCAGGCATCCATTGACACACAAAGCCTGCACCGGATTCACATCCGGCGCTCAAACCCTAATTGTGGTTCACACCAACACACGCGTTATTTTCAGGATGGATAATGCAGGATTCTCAAAAGGTGATGCGATGTTCCCCAGAAAACATTTCTTTAAACCCTTCCCGTTTGCCAGTGATGATTTAACTTTCAAGGCTTTGAGTATCGCAACTCCGGTTTTGCTGAGTTTTCTATGTTTATTTGCGGGGATTGGACTGTTGATGTCCGAGCGTTTTGCGACCATGTATGACCGTGAGGCACCTGCACTGTTTATGATGTTCAGCAATCTTGGTGTTACCACCATTGCTCTAATCTGGTTGTTATACATGCTGCTCTTGGGATTGAGCATGGGTTGGAGCGCAAACGATAACCTCTACACCGTGTTGGTGATTTTATTTACACTCTCAGCTGCTTACATGTTCATGGTGATCATGAGCATTTTTATGCTTTGGTTTGGCGGTTGCTATATGAGACTGACTTAAGTGAGTTTTACCATTATTCAGCGGGCGCGGTTTCCGTGACCACTTGCTCGACCTGTGGGAGTGGTGGGACGGCGGGAGTCGGTTGGATACCTGCTGCGGGACCGGGGACGATGCCGTAGTGTCGCAGGCGATCGGCGACACTTAGATTGGCCGGGTTGATGGCATGAGCGCGACGCAGGGCTTCAATGGCTTGACCTTTGTCACCCACAAGTTCGTAGAACGCAGCCATGGCAATCCACGGGGCATCGTCGGTCTTATCCGCGAAGTGAACGGCCTTGCGGTAGGCAACCTGTGCTTGATCCATGTCACCGACTTTGGTCAGGTAATTGGCTTGACGCAGGAAATCGGAACTGCTGCCGTACTGTTCGTTGGCGTTGCGAAGCATGTCCTGCAAAGCATCTGCACGACCTTGCTTAAACAGGCATTCAGCGACACGATCCAGCCAATGCGATACACGTGCGTTATCCGGTTGGAGACTGATGATTTTTTCATAGCCAAGCTGAGCGTCGATCCAATTCTGCTGTTCAAATCGGATATTCGCTATACCTTCCATGGCACGCCAATCGGTATCGATCTGACTAAGCGCTTTGGAATATAGTTTCAAGGCACGTTCCGTATTGCCATCCTTTTTAGCGTTGATGGCTTTTTCACGGAGTGTCGGGTTGGTGATGTGACATCCGAACATAGTCAGAGTCAGCATCCCGATCATGGCCCAATGGGTGGTAACTTTCATCTTCCGCTTCCTCGTGCAAGGCGATTGCGTTAACCTATTTCAAACAAGTAAGTGACCATTGTAAACAACTCGCTGACATCATGCAGGTGCAGCGGACAAGAATGTCGATTTTGTCATCGACGCACAATAAACATGCTCAAACTCCCCACCGTCATTCTGCATCACCAAGTCCACACCGGCAGCCACTACGACTGGCTGTGGCTTGACCCGGTGTCTCGTGATCACTTGACCGGCTTCCGTATCCCCTGCCCACCGAATCAATGGGCAGAGCGTCAAAGCTTTCTTGCTGAACCTCTCGAACCTCACCGTCTGGCCTACCTCACATACCAGGGCAAAGTCTCCGGCAGGCGTGGGCGCGTGTTGCAGGTTGCCAAGGGATATGTATTGGGCCACGCGATTGGTGATGTAGGTTGGGATTGGCAGATACAGGTGACGGGAATGCAGACAGACATCCAAGTCCTGCGCGTACGGATCTTACCAGAGAGTAATGTGCGTTGGCGAGTGAAATTTTTTGATTGATACAAGCGACGGATACAATAAACTGAACCTTTAGCCAATTATCGGGGGAACCTCATGACTCAACCGCCGTTTGATGTCCAGCGTGCGCATCGCTGGTTTGCTGTGGAACTCAACAACCTTGCATGGGAGATTGTCGAAGCGGACAGTCGCACGGAGGATCAAATCCAAGAGATGATCCATGCCGCTCATGGTGCATGTTATCACTGGATGCAGGTTGGAGCTTTGATTAATCACCAACGTGCATACAATCTGCTGGCCCATGTGTATCTGATCGCTGGTGATGGGGATGCAGCATTACGCTATGCCTTCAAATGTCTAGCCATCGGCGAACAAGCCGGTGACCAGCAGGAGACATTCGACATCGTCACCAAACACGGCGCAGCAGCTTTAGCATTCAACCTTGCCCAACAACACGAACAAGCCAACGAACACAAATACGCCTTTGACGAAGCGTGCAAAATGCTAAAGCACCCGGACGAGATCAAGGCAGTCAAGCAGCTGTATATCGAACCAATGGGGAAGATGAGATGGGAATGACGCCACCTAGCAAACCACCGCCTTCATGTAATACTTCTGATGTCACCCAAACTCAGGCGGACATCATCAGGCGGATTTCCTATAGTGGGATTGCTCTACCGATTATTTATCTCATCATGGCCATGTTGATTTATCCCAGTGATTTGGCACCGGGTGATTTTGCGACAGAAACATTATCACAAAAAGTAGTTGCGGTTTTCTTCATTGTTCCACCTTTGGGTTTGATGGGTTTAGTTGCCGCATGTGCAGCGTGTGTTTTATTGATCGAGACCATACTACGTGTCGCCTATTGGTTTTACATCCGTTATCAGTCTCGCAAACCACTGGATGAAATTGACATCATGTTTGGTGAAGAGTTAATCTCTCGCAATTCTGAATCAGAAACCGACATCCGCCAATCCAAACCATATGAATCAGAATAAGTGGAAAATGAATCATCAATTGTTTTTAGGTATTCCCACTTGCCAAACCCTAACCGATCTGTTAAATTACTTCGCTCTGTATTAAACGGACTAACAGAATTTTGATTAACGGCCAGATAAGGCCAGCATAGGCAGAAGCGCATTATGACCATTACCGCTGAACGCAAACAGGAACTGATCAAGGATTACCGTCGCGAAGAGACCGATACCGGCTCTCCTGAAGTGCAGGTTTCCATCCTCACCGAACGCATCCAAGGTCTGACCGAACACCTTAAAGCCCACAAGCATGACTTTGCAAGCCGTCGCGGTTTGCTGATGCTCGTGTCCAAGCGAACCAGCTTGCTTCGCTATCTGGCTAACAAGGACGAAGCTCGTTACAAAGAGCTCATCGGCCGCCTGGGTCTGCGTCGCTAATAGTTGAATACAATGATTTTATACAAGGAGCATGGCTACAGTCATGCTCCTTTTCATACATGTCGCAATACTGCTCGTTGAATGAATCGTCGTATCGGAGCAGGCGGCAGTGGGCTCGCAGCGCTATTCTCAAAGTTGGAAGTCTCACGGAAGAAGCTTCTAACCTGCCGGGTATTTCCAACGGGGTTCTAAACCTCACCGGGTGACTTGATTGAAGCCAATTCTAACTGGCACCAAATGTACCGCTTCGAGCCTTCTGTCTTCTGCATGCAACTCGACAACCTTTCTGACAAGCACCTGTTGTGACACTTTTACGGCGGTCACTTTGCTATCTCGGATACTTTGCATCTATAATCCGTATCCTCAAGTAAATGAACCGCTAAAGACAACAGAGCACCCCACTATTGGAATCCCGTTTGAAGCGGGAATGGGTGCAGAAGAAAGGACCATCTCGCATGGCAAAAACCACCGTATCTATCGAAATCGCAGGTCGCACCCTCAGCATCGAAACCGGCCAACTCGCCAAACAGGCTGACGGCGCGGTCATGGTGCAATATGGCAACACCGTCGTCCTGGGCACCGCCGTTCGCGCACAACCCCGTGAAGGCATCGACTTCTTTCCTTTGACCGTTGATTATCGTGAAAAGCTTTCGGCTGCTGGTAAATTCCCCGGCGGTTTCCGCAAGCGTGAAGGCGCACCGAATCAGAAGGAAGTTCTGACGATGCGTAACATTGACCGCCCCATCCGCCCCTTGTTCCCGCACCACTTCTTTGACGAAGTTCAAATCCAGTGCTGGGTCATGGCTGCAGACGGCCAGAACGAACCGGACGTCCTGGCTGGCATCGCAGCTTCGGCAGCCCTGTCCATCAGTTCCGTCCCCTTCCAAGGCCCCATCGCCACCGTGCGTGTCGGCCGTGTGGATGGCGAATTCGTCCTCTTCCCCACCGCTGCACAGGTTGAATATTCCGACCTGGACATGGTGCTCTCAGGCCACAAAGACGGCTTGAATATGATCGAAGTGGGTGCCAATATCCTGCCCGAAGATCAGGTCGCATCAGCCATCGAATTTGGTAATGAAGCGATCCTCAAGATCGTTGCAATGATTGATGATCTTGTCGGCAAAGTCGGCAAGGAAAAGGTCTGCGAAACAAACGGCCCCACCGAAGCAATCAGCAGTCTTGTCAACGAAAAGCTTGCTGGCCCGCTCAAGGCTGCCAAGACCACCGAAGGTGATAAGCTTGATCGTCAAAATGCCGTGAAAGATTGCATCAGCAACTTCCTGGCTACCGAGTTCCCAGAACCCGACGAAAACGCTGGCGCCAAGACCTACAAAACCTGGCAGGATAACGTCAAGCTTGCCAAGGTTGCAGTCCATGACCTTGAAGAAGTCATCACCCGCGAAATTATTCGCTCAGGTGTCCGTACCGACGGTCGCAGCTTTGATCAGCTTCGTGCCATCGAATGTCACACCGGTGTGCTCCCCGTGGTTCACGGTTCTGCTGTGTTCCAACGTGGCGAAACCCAGGCACTGGTCACCACCGTGCTGGGCACTTCCAAGGACGAGCAGATTGTTGACGGCCTGGCTGACGAATTCAGCGAAAAATTCTACCTGCATTACAACTTCCCCCCATTCTCCGTGGGTGAAGCCAAGCGCATCATGGGCCCCGGTCGCCGCGAAATCGGCCACGGCAAGTTGGCTGAAAAAGCCCTCGTCCCCGTGCTGCCTGCTCCCGATGATTTCCCCTACACCATCCGTCTGGTCAGTGACATCCTTGAATCCAACGGTTCAAGCTCCATGGCCTCGGCTTGCGGTGGCACCCTTGCCCTGCTCGACGCGGGTGTGCCCCTGATCGCACCGGTTGGTGGTATCTCCATCGGCATGATCTCCGCGGACAACGACGGCGAAGAAGACATCTACCTCACCGACATCCAGGGTGAAGAAGATCACTTCGGCGACATGGACTTCAAAGTCACCGGTACCCGCGAAGGCATCACTGCCATCCAGTTGGATCTTAAAATCCGTGGCTTGAACATGGAGCAGATTCGCAAGACCTTCGAACTGGCCAAGAAAAACCGCATCCAGATCATCGAAATGATCGAAGCGGAAGTGCCAGCTCCAAAGGAATTGAATCCCAACGCACCGCGTATGCTCAAGACCCACATCCATCCCGACAAAATCGGCAAGCTCATCGGCCCCGGTGGCAAGACCATCCGTGCCATCGAAGCCCTCACCGGCGCCACCCTCGACATCGAGGAAGACGGCACGGTCTACGTCTCAGCGGTCGGTCTGGACAAGGCTCAGGCCGGTCTGGAAGAAGTCGAAAAACTCTGTGCTGAGCTTAAGGTTGGCACCATCTATAACGGCAAGGTTGTCTCCATCAAAGACTTTGGTGCATTCATCGAATTGGCACCAGGCACCGAAGGCCTCTGTCATATCTCCGAGTTGAGTCACGGGTATGTCAAACAGGTCAGCGATATCGTCAAGATGGGACAAATGGTCAAGGTCAAGTGCATCAATGTCGACGACCAGGGCCGTGTCAAACTGTCCATCAAGGCTGCCGAAGAAGCACCTTCAGGTGATGAAAAGTCCGAAAATGATGGTGCAGCAGGGTAATCTGAAGAATTTGACTGCAATCTGAATAGATTTTCGTTTTGTTTCGGTAAGGAAACCGGTACAATAATCCGTGGCAAGTTGGGGGCCCTGGGAAAAGTAGCGTAACAAGTTCCACTTTTTCGCAACTCCCAGTGGCAATCGCTTATCTCCTGTGTACTGAGTCTTGACTCTGGTTACCAGGTGAATGTCAAATATTGATGTCGAACAAATGCCCCCATCAAACGGGGCTGCGTTCGACACCATCATTTGTGAAGTATTGGATGGCTTGAGAAGTCTGGAAAACTCAAACCCTCCATTGTGACGGCTTGCCCGAGTATGTGTTGTTTCTGATTCAGGTCATGTCTGAAATGCGACCTGAGTCAGTGGGGATAAGTTAGTGTCTGTTTTCGGAATGGGCCGATCACAGACTGGATTATCAGTTGGGATGAGAGCAGGAGCGTCTGCAGGCACCGTGATACCGTACAGGTCAGAGGACAATCATCATATGTCTATTAATCTGAAAAAAGCTTTGATTTAACCATCAAGGTTGATTTGGATTGCCACTGATATGAACATGATTTGAATCCATCCTCGAACTCACGAGCAGGCAAACAATCCAGGGGCCATTTTTTGGTTTACGCCAACTGAATATCTCCCATGTTATATCGGCAGTCGGTTTTGATCTGTTGCTGTCGGTGATAGGAGGTGCCTGTGTCAACAACACAAGGCAAGGTTAAGTGGTTTGATCCCAAAAAGGGATATGGGTTCATCGTTGGTCCACAGGAACAGGACGTCTTTGTCCACTACAGCCATATCGACGGCGACGGATTCCGTTCGCTTAAAGATGGTGAAGATGTGGAATACGAACTGATCGAAGGAGACAAAGGCTGGCAAGCACGTCAAGTGCAACGCGCCGAAGCCGAAAGTACTCCCGAAAACAGTGTCAACTGATCCTGATCTGAGCCAGGGAAATCCCGAAAAGAACGTTTTATCTGAAGCCGTATTGGACCGCCTCCAATCGAAAGCGGATATACCCTATTTTAACGTCCACATTGCATCTTCGATATTACACATTTGTAACTGAAGATCAATACGAGATGCACGTTTGAGTAGTTGTCTATGCGCTTGTTTTTTCCGCCGCAATATCCTTGCTCAATACACCACGTTTTATTGATACAAGGCATCCTTGTACCAGCAAGGATGCCTGTCGTTATTCAATAATATCGTGTTTTATGGATGTTTCTTAGCAAGGGTACCCGACTCTGTCTGTACCCAATAATCCTGCCCGTTTCCACAGACGTTTAGCTCAATCAACTCGCATCCTCTCAATAGGATCAACGGGACAGTCTTTCATGCCAGTTATTGTTGGTTGAAAATAGCATTCAATACGGTCTTTATTTGGCAACACCAACTGCTGAAGGTATCTTCCTGACATGTTTATGTATCTGTTAATCGGTATCGCCGTGGGTATTCTGCTGACGATCCCAATGATCTACTACACTGCCAAGCGGACTGCCATGCGCGTCAGGCAGCTGGAGAACCGTGCCCAATCAGCGGAGCGACTTGCCGAGCTTGGTACGATGACCGGGGGACTTGCGCATGAGATCAAAAATCCACTTTCCACCGTTGGCTTGAATCTGCAACTGCTTCAGGAAGATGTTGATGAGTTAAGTAAGCACATTCAGGCAGACGACACGGAAGCTGCTGAACAGGTCAGCCGACTCAAACGCCGACTCACATCCCTGGCACATGAGACGCAGCGACTCAAGGATATTCTGGAAGACTTTCTTCGTTTTGCCGGTCGCATGAAGCTGGATTTAAATCCCGAAGACATTAACGAACTCATTGCGGAACTGGCAGAATTTTTCCAACCACAAGCCAGCATGGAACATGTCCATCTGCGGACTCAGCTTGACGCATCCCCTAGTGTTGTCCCTTTGGATCAAGGACTGTTTAAACAGGCTTTGCTCAACCTGCTCATCAACGCCAATGCAGCGATGAGTCAGGCCCGAACCAAGAACAAACCCCACGGCGGAGCCAACGAGTTATTGCTGCGAACCAAAAATGATGGCCAGCAATTGATCGTCACTGTCACGGATACCGGCCCGGGGATTGAGCCTGACACGCTCAAGGAAATCTTCATGCCCTACTTTTCCACCACCCGTGGCGGGACCGGCTTGGGACTCCCCACCACCCGACGGATCATTGAAGAACATGGGGGCAGCATCACCTGTCATAGCGATGTCGGCCGTGGAACGAGTTTTGTGTTGCGTATGCCGACCCAAACCCTGTAAAATGTGTTGCAACCGACTCGATCACTGGTTGGTACATGAGTGCGAATAACATGAACCTGACATTGAGCCAAAACATTGTGACCGGGATACTTATCGGTACGCTATTGATGCTGCCGATATGCAGCACTCTGTTTTTATGTACATCGTCCGCCGAAGCTCAATCACAAAGCCCTCTGCCACAACTTTGTCATTCCAATTCGTGCAATCCAGAACAACGCCCCGACAAGTCAAATGACACACATAGCGAATCCATTCCGATCTCGGAAACTGAATCAGAAGATTGCTCGCAATGTTTTTGCGAACTGAAACTCGATCCATTTGAACAACCGCTCATCACATTCAATCTGCATAGCCTCTGTGAACAACTAAAGCACAAGCTCAATGAGTGTGACCTTGCAATTGATTCACCTCCCCCACGGTTATCGTTCTCACACATCTGATTCACAGTCCATTTTTATTTCATATCTAACTTATAAATTTCCCCATCAAGGGAATGCTTTCAATCATTATTTTTTGACTGAACCACTACCGGCTGAAGCCGGTAGGTTAGGGGAAGTTTCG
>CEVF01017496.1_pt1 | contig 67691 bp, 20 predicted proteins | sample 356441 | NCBI WGS metagenome assembly CEVF01 (sample SAMEA2622765, study PRJEB7988) | marine metagenome | biome: marine biome (ENVO:00000447); feature: surface water layer (ENVO:00002042); material: "saline water (ENVO:00002010), including plankton (ENVO:xxxxxxxx)" | depth 5 m | reverse complement strand
AAAAAAATCATAGCCCAGAGGGCAGGAAAGGTCAAGTAAGCCGTACGGAAAGGACTTTTCCGTTGTCGGTGCTTGAAACCGGACTATAATAAAACCATTCCCCGATGACTCCCAGAGCTACTTCCAGCAAGCTTCCCTCGGCCAAGGACGGTCCCCGCTACTTTAACCGGGAACTGAGCTGGCTGGCGTTCAACGAGCGCGTGCTTGACCAGGCTTTCTCTACCCAGTATCCGCTACTCGAGCGGACCAGATTCCTCTCCTTCGTAAGCTCGAACCTGGATCAATTCTATGAGATCCGGGTGGCAGGCCTTATGCAAAAGGTGGACGCGGGCATTACCCGGCCAAGCCTGGACGGATCTTCCCCTCAAGCGTTGCTTAAGGAGGTGCGCAAGAAGGCCGAAGCAATGTCCCAGCGGGAATACAAGTGCTGGAGAGAGGAGCTGCAGCCGGCCCTCCGAAAGGAGGGCATTTCCTTCAAGTCGGTGGAGAAGCTGACCAAACCCGAGTTCTCCTGGCTGCGGGCCTATTTCAGGAGGGAAGTCTATCCGGTCCTCACGCCCTTGGCGATCGACCCGACTCATCCGTTCCCCCTTATCCTCAACAAGTCCCTCAACCTGATCGTGTCCCTCAGAAGTTCACGCCGGAAAAACGCCAAGCCGCTGATGGCGGTGGTGCCCGTTCCCCGGATTTTGCCACGATTGGTACGGATCGAGAATGTTCCGGGCGGGAAGGAGACCTTCGTTTTTCTCAGCGAGGTAGTAAGGCATTTCGTGGGAGATCTTTTCCCGGGGCACGTCGAGGAGGGAGCATGGGCCTTCAGGATCACCCGCAACAGCCATCTCTACTTCGATGAGGAAGAGGTGGAGAACTTACTCCTCACTATCGAGGAAGAGCTTCACAACCTGCGCAAGGGAGCCGCCGTACGGCTTGAGATTGATGATGAGGTGAAGCCGGAAATCCTCGATTACCTCCTCCATTCGATCAACCTTTCCCAGCAAGACGTAATCCGCATCAATGGCCCCATCAACCTGTATCGTTTGATGAGCCTGCCCGACATGCTGGAACGGCAGGACCTTAAATTCACTCCTTTCGAGGCCCGAATCCCGCAGGCATTCGCCAATACCGGCAAATCGATCTTCCAGACCCTCTCGAAAGAGGACGTCCTGCTGCACCATCCCTATGATTCCTTTTCCCCCGTGGTCGATTTCCTCAAGTCGGCCGCCGAGGACCCTGAGGTCTTTGCGATCAAGCTCACCCTTTACCGCACCAGCGGAGATTCGCCCATCGTGAAGGCCCTTATGGATGCGGCCCGAAACGGCAAGCAGGTAACGGCCCTTGTCGAACTCAAGGCCCGCTTTGATGAGGAGGCGAACGTCCAGTGGTCGAGGCGGATGGAGGAAGTGGGCGTGCACGTGGTGTATGGGCTCAGGGGACTGAAGACCCATTGCAAGTGTTGCCTAGTGGTCAGAAGGGAAAAAAACAAGCTCCGCAAGTACGCCCACTTGGGAACGGGCAACTACAACCCGAGCACGGCCAGGACCTATACTGATTTCAGTCTCTTTACCTCCAAGCCCAGCTACACATCGGACGCAGCCAACCTATTCAACACCCTGACCGGCTATACCCGAAAGCCCCGGTTCAAGAGGCTTCTGGTCGCCCCTTTCTACTTTCACCAAACCATGCTGGACCTGATCGCAAACGAAACCAAGGCGGCTAACCGGGGCAAGCAGGCGAGGATAGCCATCAAGGTCAACAGCCTGATCGACCCCGAGTGCATAGACGCCCTCTATGCAGCCTCCCAAGTCGGAGTAAGGGTCGACCTAGTGGTACGGGGAATCTGCGGCCTAAAGCCCCAAGTGAAGGGATTGAGCGAGAACGTAACGGTCCGGAGCCTGCTCGGTCGCTTTCTTGAGCACAGCAGGGTCTTTTACTTCAAGAATGCCCCCAAGGGCCAACGGACCTTTCTGGGAAGCCCGGACTGGATGCCCAGAAACTTCTTCAGGCGCGTGGAAATCGCCTTTCCCGTGGAGGAAGAGAAACAGGAGGCTCAGATTCTGCAAATGCTCGATGACTACATGGCCGACAACAAGTACGCCACCGAGCTCAAAGAGACCGGCAGGTACCTTAAGGTACCTCGGCGTAGCAGAAAGGCCTATTCGGTTCAGGAATGCCTGATCGAGGAATCCATCCTTGCCCGGGAGAAGGAAAACCTAGGAAGAGCCTCCGGAAAAGCCAAGGACAAGGGCGAAGGCGACGAGGAATACGCCTAACCCGACAACCGGGTCGCTGGACAGGCAAAGCAGGAGCCCTGAAACGCATAGAAGGGGGGCAAGGGGTCTCCTCCAGTCAAACTTCATGGCGACTAAACTAGTTGGCGCTGAAATTTAGCTCAAGTTCGGAATCCAGCTTACCACCCGGAGGACTACCGACGTTACCTACCGAGCGACCGACCCGCAGGACGAGCTGGTCCAAGGTCCGGTTTCCCGAGGTACGGGAAAGGCGAGCCGATATGATTGAACCATCCGAGGAAATTCTGAAGCTAAGGCTAGCTTCCCCGCCAAAGCCAAGGTCCGCGGAAGACTCGAGGCCTTGCCAGACCCTTTGCATCTTTGCCTTAACCTGGGCCAGGTAGCGGTTAAGAACGGATGCGGGGACGGACGGACTGGCGTTGCCGGGGGACTCTTTGATCTTGATCTTGGGCAAATCGTACTTAGCCGCGTCAATACGCGGAGCGCGCTTGGGCTTGACCGGAGCAGGCTTGACCGGAGCGGGCTGGGGCCGATCCTTGATGAAATCGCTGAAAGAAACTTTCTTTGGGGGAGTAGATTTCTTATGTAATTTCTTTTTGGGCGTAGTTTTCTTGGGAGATGGCGGAGGTGGTACTTTCGGAGGAGCAGGTGGAATGACCTTCGGAGGAGGAGGCTTGGGAGGCGGAGTCACCACAGGGGGGGGAGGAGCCGGAGGCTGAGGCGTGGGAACCGCTTGCACGGGAAGGGGCGCAGCGGCCGCCAACTCGAAAACATGTACTTTTTCCGGTTCCTTTCGGCAACTCGGGAGAAACCCGAAGAAGACCACCCCCAAGGCGCCAAGCCCATGGGCAAACACGGAAAGCCTGAAGAGCCTACGCTCCCTGCGGTTCAATCCCAGCATTTAAATTTTCCTCCACACCATAATTTTTCCGTCCGTATAATTGGACTATTGAAAACTGAATATGTTCAATACCAGCAAAATGGGAGAAGCTCAACCACGAATAAAACGGTCGAGAAAATCTCCGACCACCTCCTCGTATCGGGCTCCCCCCTTATACCTGAGATCGTTATGGCGGGCACCGTCAACCTCGAGGAACGACTTGGGCTCGGGCAAAAGTTCGTGAACCTTTTTTCCGTGCCGGAAGGGGATCACCTCATCCAGGTTTCCATGGACGACGAGGGAGGGGCAATGGATATCGGGAATCTTCTCAAGGTTCCTGAACCGGTCCCAGGGCAGCACGGGGATCTCCGTGAGCGTACGAAAGGCGGAAAGGAAGGGGGTTTCGAGCAAGATGCCCGCTACGCGGGAGGTCGCCGCCAAGTGGCAGGAAGGCCCCGTCCCGAGGGATCGACCCCAGAGAACGACGTTGGAAGGATCGATGGACAGTTCGCCGGTCATATGCCGGTAGACGGCCTCGATCGCCTCGTAACAGCCTTCCTCGGCTGGCTCTCCTCCGCTAACCCCGTAGCCGGGATAATCGTAGGCGATGATCTCGAAGCCCTTATCCGCAACCTCATCGAGGAACGCAAAGGTATGCCCTAGGTCCTCCCCATTCCCGTGACTGTAGAGAATAACCGGCCCCTTGGGTGCTTGCGGTATTCTGCGGGCGCAGGCAATTCTGATTCCCGATTCGGTGGAAACGAAAAAGTCCACTTCTTTCTCCAGGCATGCTGGGGGAGTTGGGGCGGGAAAAAGAATCTTGTCGGCATAAAGGAAGGCCAGGGCGACGAAAAATATATAGATGCAGAGGAAAAGGAGGGCGAGCCTGCCCCAAGGCAACTGGATCAATGGCTGAAGATCTGGCATTGGAAGAAAATCGTATATATGGAGGCGCGCATTATGGAATCGCAAGATTCAAAATATATTGGTAGGGTTTTAGGTCTTATGAGGATTTGTTGCATCGGCGCAGGCTATGTGGGCGGGCCCACCATGGCGATGATCGCCCAGAAATGCCCGAATCTCACGGTTGCTGTCGTCGACCTCAACCAGGAACGCATCGATGCCTGGAACTCGGATGATCTCCCCATCTACGAACCGGGCCTGCTTGGGGTCGTCCAGGAGGCCCGCGGGAGAAACCTTTTCTTTTCCACCGACATAGACGAAAATCTCAAGGAGGCGGACGTCGTATTCATCAGCGTAAACACCCCGACAAAGGATTATGGGTCCGGGGCAGGGCAAGCCGCCGACTTGCGTTACGTAGAATCGTGCGCCCGGAGGATCGCTGAAGTCGGAGGCGGGGACAAGATTGTGGTGGAAAAATCGACCGTGCCCGTTCGCACGGCACACATGGTCAAGGAAATCCTGAGCGAATCGCCCAATGGACATGCCTACCAGGTCGTGTCCAACCCGGAATTCCTGGCCGAGGGAACGGCTATGCGCGATCTCGCAAACCCCGACCGGGTGTTGATCGGAGGCGGAACGGATGAGGAGGGCCGCAAGGCAGTGGAGCAAGTCGCTGGAATCTACCGCAACTGGATCCCCGAAGAGAGCATCATCACTACCAACCTATGGTCTTCCGAGCTCTCGAAGCTCACCGCCAACGCTTTTCTGGCCCAGCGCATTTCCAGCATCAATGCCATCTCGGCCCTTTGCGAGGCGACCGGAGCCGACGTCGACGAGGTAGCACGGGCCATCGGAACCGATTCCAGGATCGGGCCCAAATTCCTCAAGAGTTCGGTAGGATTCGGCGGATCCTGCTTTCAAAAGGATATCCTAAACCTCACCTACCTTTGCGGTCACTTTGGACTCCCTGAGGTCGCTTCCTACTGGTCTCAGGTCGTGGAGATGAACGACTACCAGAAGGAGCGGTTCGTAGGCCGCATTTTAGACAACATGTTCAACACCGTTTCCGGGAAAAGCATCGCCATTCTGGGCTACGCCTTCAAGAAGGACACCAACGACGTAAGGGAGTCTCCCGCCATTGCCGTTTGCCAGCGCCTGCTTGAGGAGAAGGCGGACCTGCGCATCTACGACCCGAAGGTCAAGGCAACCTCCATTCTCTACTCCCTCGGATGGACCGAGGAAGAGGCAAGCGGCCGGATAACTTTCTGTGGGGATGCCGAAGAAGCCTGCCAAGGCACCCATGCCATCGCCTTGTTGACGGAATGGGATGAATTCAAGGACATCGATTTCGATGGGGTCTTCGACAAGATGTCCAAGCCCGCATACTTTTTCGACGGAAGAAACCTGATCGACCCCGAACTCCTTCGTAAAGCCGGTTTCAGGGCGTTTGCCATAGGCAAAGAGTAGGGAGGCTAGATGGCGGGCTTGCGGGCCGGCCTCGGCATGACTGACAAGGCCTTGTCGAGTACCCCATTGAGGAATTTGCGGGAATTTTCGCTCGAGAACTCCTTGCTGATCTCCAGAGTCTCGTCGATAATCACCACGGGAGGGATGTCCAGGCGGTACTTGAGCTCAAAGAGCGAAACCCTCAACAGGGCCAAGTCCGCTTTTGCGATCCGGGAGAATTCCCAGTTGGTTACCAGTTCCCTTATAATCGAGTCAATGACCTCGATCTTTTCAATCAAGCCATGAACCAGTTCGGTTGCATAAGAAAAGAATTCCTCATCACGGCCAAGCCGGGAAACGAACTCGGCATATTCGGCGTTCAAGTCTTCTGGAGGGTTCATTTCCCATTGGAAAATAAAACGAAAGGCAGTGGCCCGGTTTTGCCGGCGCTGACTCCATTCCGGGTTAATGATCAGGTCTTCGTCCATTTTTCGCGTAATTGAGCCATTTCCAATGCCGCTTTGGCAAATTCCCTTCCCCGATCCAAGCGTCCAGTAATCCGCTCGGCGGCGGAATCCTCGTCCTCGGTTACCACCAGACCATTGATGATCGGCACGCCATGCTTGACCACAAGCGACTGGAAGGCATGCCCTGCGGACTCGGCCACCAGATGATGATGGGAGGTAGCCCCCTTGATCACCACCCCAAGGCCGACTAGACAGGAAAAGGGGCGAGCCTCGATCATAAGGCTCATGGCGGAGGGGATCTCATGAGATCCGGGCACCCTCTCCACAACAAGGGCCGCTGGTTGCCCATGCTCGCAAAGGGAAGAGGTAACCCGCTCCAGCAAGGCTTCCACCAAGGACTCGTTGTAACGGGCCGCCACCACCCCGAAGGAAAAGCTCCGCGGATCGATGACCTTGTCGCTAGGAGATTGATCGCTCATTTCTTGGGCAATAGAACGTAATCCTTGATTTCCAGGCCATATCCCTCAAGCCCGACAACTTTTCTCCGGTCACGGGAGAGAAGGCTGAGCTTGCGGATCCCCAAGGCTACCAGGATCTGGGCCCCAATCCCATAATCCCTAAAATCCATTTTGACCGAGGCGAGAGCCTCGACGTCACAGGGCTTTTCGAGATCGCCCGAAATCGGGGGATCCGCTCGGCGTGGCTCCATGTAAAGCAAGGCCCCGGAGCCTTTCCTGGAAATCGCCTGCAAGGTTTGGTCAATGATTCCGGGGCTGCCTTCTTCCTCGTCCAACCCAAGGGCGTCGCTCAAGACGTTTGCGGTCTGGACGCGAACAAGGGTAGAGGCTCGCTCAGAGATCTTGCCAAGGGTGAGGGCATAATGAATTCTTCCATCGAGGATGCTCTGGAAGGCATGGAGCCGGAAACGACCAAACTTGGTCGGAAAGTCGGATTCGGAAAATTTTTCGATCAACTGGTCGCGCTGGTGGCGATACTCGATGAGGGAGGCAATGGAGATGAGCTTCAGCCCCCACTTTTTCTTCAGCCTCCGCAAATCAGGCAAGCGAGCCATGCTTCCATCCTTCTTCAGTATCTCGCAAATCACTCCGCTCGGGTGCAAGCCCGCAAGGGAGGCTAGGTCCACGGCGGCCTCGGTATGACCGGCCCTCTCCAGCACCCCGCCTGACCGAGCTCGCAAAGGGAATACGTGCCCGGGCTGGACGAGATCCTCCGGGTTGCCTTTCGGGTTGGAGAGGATCTGGATCGTACTCGAGCGGTCGTAGGCGCTGATTCCGGTGGAAATGCCTTCAGCGGCATCCACCGACACGGTAAAGTCGGTCCGTTGGGCCTCTCGGTTGTGAGGCACCATGCTGGAAATGCCGAGGCGGGTAAGCTGGTTGCTCAACAAGGGAACGCAAATCAGTCCCCGGCCATCAACTATCATCCTGTTGATCGCCTCCGGAGTAACCTTGGAAGCAGCCATTACGAGATCTCCCTCGTTCTCCCTTGATTCGTCATCCGTGACAATGACCATCTTGCCATTGGCTATTTCCGCAATAGCTTCCTCGACGGCATCAAAGCCCATATTCTTGGTGGCGGTCACATATGTCAGGTTGAATGATTAAAAGAGCGAGGCTTGAACTTAGACTAAATCATCCAACTCCTCAATTCTATTCGCAAGGGCCCCAGGCCTCTACTGATTGCCCAGAAAGGCAAGGAAAGCCTCCTCGTCAAGTACCTCGACCCCGAGGGATTCAGCCTTGGCAAGCTTGGATCCGGCACCCGGACCAGCGACCAGGTAATCGGTCTTGGCACTCACGCTAGAACTGACCTTGGCACCGAGTGACTCGATCCGTTCGGCAGCCTGATTCCTCGTCAGGCTCTCAAGGGAGCCCGTAAGGACGAAAACAGTGCCTGCAAGGGGAGACGAACCCGGCTCGGTGGGCTCTCGACTGGTTTCCACTCCCGCCGAGGACAAGCCCTCAATGATCAAGCGGTTTTCATGGGATGCGAAGAATTCGACCACGCTTTCCGCCATAATGGCGCCGATCCCATCGATTTCCACGAGATCTTCCGCAGTGGCCTCAGCGAGAAAGGCGAGGCTCTCGTAGTTCCTCGCCAATTCCTTGGCCGCGGAAGAACCGACGTGCTTGATACCCAAGGCGCAAAGAAGCCTGGCCAGGCCCTTGTTCTTGCTCGAGACAATGGAATTGAAGAGGTTCTCAGCAGACTTTTCGGCAAAGCCATCGAGGGCAAGAAAATCCTCCTTCCCAAGGGTATACAAATCGGAAATCCGCTTGGCCTTGCCCAAGTCGACGAGTTGCTCGATCACGGCTTCCCCCAAGTGATCGATATCCATGCAACCACGGGAGGCAAAGTACTTCAGCCTTCCCTTGACTTGCTCGGGGCATTCTGGATTCGGACATCTCCATGCCGCTTCACCATCCTCCCTCTCCAGGCCCCTCGCGCATACCGGACAGGAAGAGGGAAAAAGATAGGGCGTGGAATCAGTCTGCCTCTTGGCCGCCACAACTTCGACCACTTGGGGAATAATCTCTCCTGCCTTCTCCACGACCACGAAATCCCCGACCCGGATATCCTTGCGGGCAATTTCGTCTGCATTATGCAAACTTGCCCTGGAAACGGTCGTTCCGGCCAACTGGACGGGACGCAAGCAGGCAACTGGGGTAACGGTCCCGGTTCTGCCGACCTGCAGGACGATATCCTCCAGAACGGTCTCCTGCCTTTCCGACTCGAACTTATAGGCGATCGCCCAGCGCGGAGCTTTGGCAGTGGCCCCGGCCTGCCTTTGCATCTCGATCGGATCAAGCTTTATCACCGCCCCATCCGTCGGATATCCGTAGCCGTGCCTGAGTTCGTCCAGCTCAAGAATCGCCTGCCATGCCTCGTTGGCCGAGGAGGCCGAGCGAAGAAATTCAACCGTCGGCAGGGACCACTTTCGGATAGCTTCGTGAAAAGCGGATTGGGAGGGAAAATGGCTTTCGGGAATGCAAGCCCCCATACCGTAAAGAACGATTTCGAGCTTGCGGGTGGCTGCCTCCTTTGGATCAAGGAGCTTGACCGTTCCTGCAGCCAGGTTCCTCGGATTGGCATAGAGAGGAAGACCGTCCCGCTCCCTTAGTTCGTTGAGGCGGACAAATTCCTCATGGTTCATATAAATCTCACCCCGTATCTCGAGAATTTCCGGCAACTCAAAAGAGGTCAGGTCGTGGGGGAGGGAATCGACGTGCATGAGGTTCTGGGTGATGACGTCGCCTTCCACGCCATTTCCCCTAGTAACGGCCGTCTTGAGAATACCTCCCTCATAGGTAATGGAAACCGCCACTCCGTCAATCTTCGGCTCCACGACGTAAGGCAGCTCGGACCGGTCGAACAGCTTGCGGAGCCTTTGGTCGAAATCAAAGAACTCCTTTTGGTCATAGGTGTTGTCCAGGCTGAGCATGGGGACGAGATGACGATGCGAAACAAACTCTTCCAGCCTGTCGTCGCCCACGGCAGGGACAGGAAAGCCAATGAGATCAGGACTGTCCTCGGCTTTGAACAAGCCCAAGGGATCAAGCTCAGCCTCCAGGTCCTCCATTTCCCTCTTTATGAGGTCGTATTCACGGTCGCTTATAATAGGTGACGCATCCCGATAATACCTCCGGTCATGGTCGCGGACCAGTCCGCGAAGCTCCTCCAGTCTGTCCTCCCCGCCGGACATAGGCCTCAAAGGTCGATCAGGGATGAACTCATCCTTTCCAGGGCTTGAGCCAGAAGCTCCCTCGAGCAAGCCAGGTTCATCCTGAGGAAACCGGGCGTACCGAAATCCTTGCCATCGGAAAGTCCGACCCCGGCATCTTCAAAAAAAGAACAGGGACTGTCTACCGGGAGGTCTCGGGCATCGATCCAGAGAAGATAGGTTGCGGAAGGAGAAAAGGGCTTAAGACCCTTCATGCGGGAAAGCTCGGAAAAGGCAAAGTCCCGGTTCTCCCTCAGGTAATCGATGGCATCGCCGAGCCATGGATCTCCGTAACGATAAGCAACGTCGGCCAAACCAAACCCCATGGCAGGGGGATCGGGAACGATCCCAGCCATGGCCTTCTTGAATTTCCTCCTCAATTCCCCGTTGGAGATGACCGCAAAGGAGCAGCCGAAACCAGGCAAATTGAAGGTCTTGGTCGGGGCCATGAGCGTAATCGTACGCTCGGATATCTCCGGACTAAGCGAAGCAAGGGGGAAATGCTTAAGGTCGGGCTCGAGGAGAAGATCGCAATGAATCTCGTCGGAACAAACCAACAATTCCCTCTCGCAAACCCAAGCCGCAAAACACTCAAGTTCTTCACGGGTAAAGGCAGTTCCAACGGGATTGTGAGGATTGCAAAGCATGAATAGGTCCGAAGGCTTGGTCGGCAACTCATTCAGGGCATCGAAGTCGAAGCTGAAACGGTCGTTCCTCAACTGGAGCGGGATGCGGACGCAGGGAAGGTCGAAATTTCCGGGAGCGGAAAGAAAGGGGGGGTACACGGGCGTATGCGTGAAGACTTGGGAGCTTTCCTTCTCCAAGGTTCTGCAGGCAAGGTTAAGGGCGCAAACCATCCCGGGAAGCCAAACCAGCCAATGACGCTCGATCTCCCAGTCGTAGAGCCTCCTTAACCTAAGCATCACGGCTTCGATGAGGGACTCGGGACACTTGCCGTATCCGTAATTGCCGAATTCGGCCGCTTCAACTGCGGCTCTGACGATTTCCGGGGCGGACCTAAAGTCCATATCCGCTACCCACAGGGGGATGACGTCCTTTCCCGCGTATTTGCCCCACTTGAGGCTAGCGGTGTTCCTCCGGTCGGGAACTTCGTCGAAAAACCGTCCGCTATTGCTCAACCAAAACCCTCACACCCAGAAGGGTCACTGCCAGGAGTAGAAGTACTTCAACCCGACGAGGTCAACCTTCTGATCGAAGGCTCGGTTGTATTCCAAGGCAATTCCATGGACGTCGCTTATCCAGTAGGTTAAGCCGGTGTTGATGGAAAAGTCGTTTTCACCGAAATCGGACCAGAGACCGATAAACCTGCCGCCTAAGAGGAAGGAAAAACTATCGGTGAAAAGAATCTCCGTCCCGCCGAGAAAGCTCCAAGTGAAGCCATCGTCCGCAAGGCGCACCCCCTTGTCGTCCTTGAGGTAGCTCAGACCGATTCCGGCAAATGGCCTGAACATGCCGTTTTGGAAGACATACTCGTCGTAATGATAGACGTAATCCAGACCAATTTGAAAAACGGAGTCGTCGGTGCCGTTCTGCTCCACGTTTGCGTAGCTCAAGTTGAAGATGAAATCAGTCGAGTCACTGGCCATGCTGTTTGCGGAAATCTCGAGCATATCTCCCTCGAGGTCGCCCTTGGGACCGCCGTCGACGAAGGTATAGCCAAAACCTAGGTAATATTCGCCAAGCCTCGATTTTGCATCAAGGGCAAGGGAGGAGATCAGGACAGCGACGGAAGAAAGAAAAAGAAGTTTCATATGAACCAAAGTTGAAACGAAAATATCCTTTAGTCAACTGGTAAGTCTGGCAAATTTCGGACGGAAGGCTTTTAGAGCAAGGGCTTGAGGATCATGCCTGCCGCCTTGAACATACTCGTGGATATCTGCTTCTTTGCCCACAGGCTCAGACCGGGGAAATTTCCAGCGTTCTCCCAGTTTGCGTAAAAATCCGGGTTCCCCTCGGGAACGGGAGACTTGCCTTCCCTCAGACGGAAGGAAGTATGCGAGCGGATAGGCCAAGGATCCCACAAGGGTATTTTTTCGGAAATCAAATTGAAGAGCCTGTTCAGGGCGCTCAGAACGGGCTTTCTCTTCTTCGCTCCGATGAGGTAACTGTTGGCGGGGGAGGCATCCATCATGATGCTCTCCCTCAGTCTAGCGGAAAAGGCCGCATCGACGATGAGTAGGCCAACCTCGGTGTTGTAGGAATCCGAACGGGGATCGAGGTTATAAGATCCGACGTAGGAAATGTTACCGTCCACGACCAGTGATTTGGCATGCAAGGACAGGTAGGGAGGCACCTTCAGGTATGGATTCATCAAGCCTGAACCGGCCTTTGTGCGCAACCTGAGATCTCCGGACGGAGGATCATCGAATTCCTGGATCCGAAATTTCTTTTCCCCATACCTTTGCGTTTCCCCGGGAAGCGGAAGCCGAGCAAGCAGTTTTCCATAATTCATCATGCCTGAGATCCCTTTGGGGACGGGCTTGAATTCCCACATTTCAAGTCCCAGATCATCGAGATAGACGCGCTTCTCCTTGTAATGAGCCGCATAAGTGGCCCAATTGTCGGTAGCCGCCAGGCTATTCGTCGAGACGATGACGCGGACCTGCGGCAATTCCTCTCTTATTTTCGAAAACACCTCTTGGGCATTTTCGCTAAGCACGAAATACGGAGATTGGATGACGATCTCCCCCCGGGCGGCGAGAATGGCTTGGGTCAAGGCAATGGATACGGGGGACGTATCCACGGGAGCCTCCTTGACCTTTCCCGGCAAGTCGTAGACCCAATCGACCGAACGAACCTCGCAGGAAGGAGTAAGAAAGGTCTCCTTAACCCAGCGGGTATCATTTGCGCGGGCTTCAATTTCCTCAAAAAGCGGAAAGCGACAAAAGTCGCGCCTTTGAAGATCGCGGAGCTTCTTCCCCATCTTCAAGAGCCTTGAAACCTCGATCATCCGGCTGGATGAAATGGAATGAACGTCATTCCAGTAAAGGTCGAGGATTGAACTTAGTTCCCCGCCCTCGGGAAGGACGACCAAAACATCGCGGTCCTTGTAGTTCATCCCAATGGACTGGTCGAAATATTGATTGGATATGTTTCTCCCTCCGGTTATCGCGATAAGGTCGTCCATTACGAAAAGCTTGTTGTGCATCCGTGAATTGTGCTCATGAAAATCGACCGTTGCGTTCGTAAGGGTATCGAGAAGGGACGGGGAAAGCCTGTTGGCGCTCGGATTGAAGTACTTGAGCTGGAAGCTCGGGCCCAGGGAGGAAAGGTAGCTAATGATTTCCGGATCATGGTCGCTGAACATATGATCAACCAGAATGCGGACCTCAATGCCACGGTCCCGATTGGCCCGGATGAGTTCCCAGATCAAAGTCTTCCCCGATTCGTCGAAGGCCCAGTCGAAGGTTTGGATGCTGATACTCTTGCGGGCCGACCGAATTAGGTTTATCCGGAGAGCCAAGGAGCGCTCCCCATGATCAAGTATGGCCACCCTGGGTTTGCCCGACTTTCGGGCATCGGCAGAGGCGTTCTCCCAAAGCTTCGGGGTTCCGGAATAATAGGAATTGGAATACCTTGAAAATTCCTCCACCTCCTGAAAAGTCATTACCGCCTTTCCCGCACACCCCCCGAGAAGGGACAAGCACAGGGCAACGCAAGCGGACGGAAATACAGGAACGATAGTTAGTTTCCGGGGAGAAGTCATGACCCTTGGCTTCGAGGGAATCGACACTCAGCCATTTTGCAAGCGTTCATGCCGCCAAACCGAGGAAAAAATGAGGATGGACGTAAAGACCAAGCCAGCGGAAATCCAAGCCATGGCTTGAAACCCAACCCAGGTCAGAATCCAATAGCCTAGGAACGGTGCGAGAATCCCTCGGAACCCGGTTAGGGAAACGTGCACGCTCATGTAGCGCGTCTCCTGCCCGACTGGAGCCAGTTTGGTCACCCAGAGGTTCCAAGCTATGGTCGCGCCCCCTAACCCGATACCGGCAAGAGCGGCCCCGATGCAGACGCCTACAAACCCGTCGGAATGAAAGTAGATGAGGGTGGCGAAGATGAGAAACAGGTTGAGCATTACCCGAAATGGGATGAAGGGAAGACGGTCGAAGAGACGCCCCCACAAGATCGAGCTTAGGATTCGGGCAAGGGAGAAAGCGAAGACCGTTACGAGGGCAACCTGCTCATTGGTCATCCCGAGCCCACCATCGCCCGACAAGTCGGGTTCACCCGCAAGGTATTCTATTCGTAGCGGGAATGTCATGATCATGCCGATTCCCATGGTCATCCAAGCCAGCAAAAGCCAGCCGAAGAGCCGGTCCTTCACAATCAGGCTCATGCTACCGAGAATACCCTCCTTTTCCGCAGGAGGCTCCAGCGGTTGGGATGGAATCCTGAACAAAGCCAGGGTTGAGGCTAGCCCTGCAACGGTTATCACTACGAACAGCCAGGAATAGTCCGAGCCCGTGCGGTCTAGAAAATAACCGAAGGCATAGGACGAGACCATGCCCGAAAAAGTACAGACCATGAGAGCCCACGCCAACCTCTGCCCGCGCTCCTTAGGATCATAGTTCTGGGCATAGACCTCGACCATCAGCCCCGGAATGATGGATAGGCAAATGCCTCCAGCCGACATGAGGATGAAATAGGTCTTAATCCCGCTGAAATACGGCACCAGGCTAAGCAACAGGCAGGCAAGCAACATAACGCATCCGGCGAACCTGCTCACCGGAAGCCTGGTCCAGGCAACAAGCTGGATGACCCAGGGCATGAAGATCAGCCCGATGGAAGAACTGCAGGCAAGCATGGCCTTGAAGAATTCTCCCGCATGCAGAAAGCGAATCGCCACGAGCATGCCGAAGACGTAGAACCCGTTCTCGAGGATGCCTAGGAAAAATTCGCGGACAAGCTCCAGGCGAAAGGTCTTCCTAGACCTGTCAACCATCCCCGGATGATTGCGGGCCAAGGCTGATCATCCTTGACAAAACTTCTGCTCGAAGGCCTTCTCTGCGGCTTCGTCCCCGATCAGGATAATCTCACCATCCTCAGAAAACTGGTCCTCGGGAGAGGGCGTGATGATGGTTCCCGCCTTGCCCTTGATCGCCACGATGCTGCATCCCGTCTTTTCGCGAATTTTGGAATCCTCGACCTTGACGTCGACCAGACTTCCCGGAGTAGCCTGGCAAAATACGTCCAGTCCTTCGGTAACCATGAGAATCCTAGCCCGGCGGAGAAGGTTGAAGATCGAGGTGGCCCCCATGTGGTCCTGGGAGATCACGAAGTCCGCGCCCGCGCGGTGAAGAGGCTCGACGTTCCTGTGAATGAAAGAACGGGTGATGATCTGTATATCCGGACGCAATTTCCTGCAGTAAATGGTCAGGTAGACGTTGCTCTCGTCGTTGTGGCTCGTAATGACCACCGCGGGTGACTTGTTGATTCCCGCCCGCTCAAGCACTGCCTTCTCCGAAGCGTCTCCCACAATGGCATGGGAGACCATTCCGGCCTTGCGCTCGTCGGTCTCGATGAAACGGTAGGGTATTCCCATCTCCTCCAAGGCCTTCCCCGTTTCCCTGCCCACTCTTCCGGCTCCGATGATGATGACCGGAGCAGTGTTGTGGGCATATTCCTTAAAGGCTTCGTCGTACTTCTTGAAATTCGTTTCCGTACCGGCCAGAAGCAGAACGGTGTGGTTGTTGAGCATAGCCTCGGGGTAAGGAAGCTCGAAGGTGCCACGTTCCCACATTCCCACGACGTTCACTCCGTACTCTTGCCGCAAATTCGCGTCCCTGAGGTGCTGACCGACCAACGGGGTTCCATGAATGTTGACCTCCGCGATCTGCACTTCCTCGAAGGAACCAATGAGATGGGTGAAATTATCCGTGAAACATATGCGGCGGGCGAGGAAACTGCCCATTTGCTGACTGGACTTGATGACGTGACTGGATCCGGCCAAATTCAGGATATCCTCCGAGGCATCACGGGAGCAGGTACACACGATGGGAAGGGAAGGGGAGGCGTCCCTGGCTCTGAAGGCAATGTTGACGTTTCGAATGTCGTCGTCGGTGGCTACTAGCATGGCGGATTCCTCGATGCAGGCGTTGCGGAAGGTTTCCTCTTCGTCGAGACTGCCGAGAATGACCGGGAAGTTCATGTCGTGGAGCCTAAGCGCCTCCTTTAGGTTCTCGACGATCAGGACGAAGGGGTAGCCGAATTGCGTCAACTTGTCCATCAGGGCATGACTGATGGGGTCGTAATGGGTCAGGATTACGTGCTTGTTGCCGAGGGGGTCGAATTTACGGGAGACCCGGGCCCCCGTCTGGTACTCCATGAAGGGCTTGTAGAGAAACTCCATGAATACGAAGGGAAGCACGATGAAAAGGTAAAATACGCCCGTAAACATAACTCCCATGGAAAACAAGCGGCCGGCATCTCCCTCAAAGGTAATGTCCCCGTAGCCAAGGGTGGACATGGTGGTGAGAACCCAATAGAAGGACTCGACCCAAGTGATCTCTCCGCCTCTTTCCGCACCCATCAGGGAACGGTATACGTTCATGTAGATGAAAACGAATAAGACCAGCACCGAGGCAAAGCGTAGAAACCTCACTGCATTTCTGCGTTTTTGCCTCTTCTTGAAGACGGAAGGTGTGGACTTAATGAGTTCTTTCACTTATCTCTCGCCATAATCATTAAGCATAAAAACCAACCAGTGCGAGTTCCTTTTATATCATCGTTTTCATTTTCATGGAGCAGGCCCGTCCCGCTCCTTAAGAGATGCTCCTTGGTCCTCCTTTACTCGCTGTCTTACACTGGAAACGCGCCCTCCACACGGGCGCAGGAAGCTCCACCATCCAGCCGACTCGAGATACACGCCGAAGCATCGCCTCTGCCCGAAGGGGCGATCACCGCCGAATGGCCTAGGTTCAACGGTCCCTTGGACGACGCCACCTCGCCCGAGACCAAACTGCTGGGAAAGTGGCCCGAGGGGGGACCGCGACTGCTCTGGGAGATAAGCAAAGGGGAGGGCTATGCCTCGCCCGCGATCAAGAACGGGAAACTGGTCCTATTCCATCGCCTCGAAGGCGAGGAGACGGTGGAGGCATTGGACGCGGAAAAAGGGGCGTCCCTGTGGAATTTCAAATACCCCGTGGAATACCGCGACAGGTTCGGATATTCCAATGGTCCCCGGGCAAGCCCAGTAATTGCCGACGATCTTGTCCTGACGCATGGCGTAACGGCATGGCTAACCTGCCTCGAGCTCAAGACCGGAAAAAAAATCTGGCAAAGAAACCTTGCGGAGGAATTCGAGATCCCGCAGTCCTTCTTCGGAAAAGGCTCCAACCCAATCGTCATGGACGAGAAGGTAATCGTCAACGTTGGAGGTAGTGATCAAAGGTGCGTGGTCGCCTTTGGCTTGCGGGACGGCAAGGTAAAATGGATTACCCGTGACACGTGGGGAGCCAGTTACTCCTCGCCGGTAAAAACGGTGATTCACGGCAAGGAAGTCTGCCTGGTCTTCACCGGTGGCGAAAGCCGCCCTCCGGATGGCGGGCTTCTCGTCATCGATCCAGCGAACGGAACCAAACTGGCTCGCTTCCCGTGGCGAGCCTCCAGTTTCGAGTCGGCAAACGCGGTCCCTCCTCTTGCTCTTGGAAACAACCGTGTTTTTCTCACCGAATGCTACGAGAAGGGTGGAGTCATGCTTGCATTCGACGAGAAGTTCAAGCCCATGGTTCAATGGACCGACGAAACCATCAACGTCCACTGGATGACACCCGTCCTCAGTGAAGGGGCGCTTTACGGAGTGGCGGGAAGGCACCAGCTTGGTGCGGAGAACTTTTGCATCGATCCGTTGAGCGGAAAGGCCTTCTGGCGGGACCGTATGCGCTGGTCCGATGAAATCAACGGCAGGTCGGTGGAACTCGAGCTTTTCCGGGGAGCTCTGCTCAAAGTCGATGGATCCTTCCTCTGCCTTTCGGAGATCGGGACTCTTCTGCGCGTCGCCATGGACAAGAAGGGATGGAAGATCAAGGACAAGACCCAACTCTTCCTCGCTCCCGGAACCTGGACTTTGCCAGCCATCAGCAAAGGCCTACTCTACGTCATGCAAAACGAAACCGACAGAAGTACGGGCAAGGGCCCGAGACTCCTGTGCTACGACCTGCGCGGAAAGTGAGCGGGAAGAATCCTCCCCGGGCCATAGAAGTCCAGCCTCTCTCCGGTTTCAACCAAGCCTTGACCTACTCGGTCCCGGCCAAGTTCTCCGGTCAACTCCTGCCCGGCTGCCTGGTCGCCATTCCACTCGGCCCAAGGAGGACCATGGGGATCGTGAGTTCCCTAAAGCCCGCTGACACCCTTCCTGCAGGCAAACTCAAGCCCATCTCCGCCCTTGTGCGAAGGGAGCCCGTGCTCAGCCCGGACCTGCTTGAACTTGCCCGGTGGATGAGTGGCTACTACGCCTGCTCTCTCGAGCCCGTCCTTGAGGGGATGATCCCCGCATCAGTCCGTGGCGGAGCCAACGAGAAGTCGATCAGGATGATCGGGATTCCGGCCGATGGAATCCCGTCCGATGCCTTCGATGCGTTGAGCCGATCCCCTAGGCAGAAGGAACTCCTTGACTACCTAAGCAAGCAAGGCAAACCCGTCCCCCTTAACGATACGCTTAAGTATCTTGGCATAGGAGAGGGTGCAGCGAAGGGCCTCATGGCCAAGGGCTTGGCCGAGGAATCCAGGCGGACGGTCCGCAGAGTGGCCTATGCCGATGATCTTGGCGAACCCGCTTCAGAAGCCGAATCCGAGCTCGTTCTTACCGACGAGCAAGCCAAGTCCTCCGCGGAGATCAAGCAAAGCATTAGAGCCGGCTTATTCGAAACCCGCCTTCTCCATGGCGTTACAGGGTCCGGCAAGACCGAAGTCTACTTCGAGGCCATGGAGGAGGCCTTGTCGCTCGGGGGAAGCGTGCTCTTCCTCGTTCCCGAGGTTGCCCTCGCTCCTCAAACCGTTTCTCGTCTCCGCCACCGCTTCGGCAAACAGTCCGAGCAAGTCGTGGTTTGGCACAGTCATCTCTCTGCAGGGGAAAGGCTTGATGCCTGGAGTTCCATCACCCGAGGGGAAGCAAGGATCGTGGTCGGGGCTAGATCGGCCGTCTTCGCCCCAGTCCCGAACCTTCGACTGGTGGTCGTGGACGAGGAGCACGAACCGGCCTACAAGCAGGAAGACACCCCGCGCTATCACGGGCGGGACGTCGCCGTATACCGAGCCATGCTGAATCGGGCGGTTTGCGTTCTTGGATCCGCTACCCCGTCCCTTGAAACCCTCCACAACGTCGAGCGCGGAAAATATAGCTCCAGTTCCCTTACCCGCCGGATCGACGGAAGGGAATTACCCCTCATTCATCTGATCGACATGAGAAGGGAGAGCCTCAGGCAAAAGACTCCCCCCATCCTGTCCACCCAACTCGTGGAGGCAATGCGCCAACGGTATACGGACCGCGAGCAAAGCATTCTTTTCCTGAACCGGCGGGGCTTCAACACGACTATGCTTTGCCCGGAATGCGGTCACGTCGAACAATGCAAGGACTGCAGCATAGCCATGACGTTCCACCGGACCGACGGATACCTCCGTTGCCATCTGTGCAGCTACCGCAAGCCCGCCCCAAAATCGTGTCCGTCTTGCCAATCCTTCGATATCAGACGCAAAGGCCATGGGACCCAGAGAATCGAGGATATCGTGAGCGACCTTCTCCCCCGCAAGGCAACCGTCATGAGAATCGACGCGGACATGATGACCAAAAAGAATCTCTTCAGGGAAATTCTGCGGGATTTCAGGCTCGGGAAAATCGACGTCCTGGTGGGAACTCAAATGATCGCCAAGGGGCTTGATTTCCCAAACGTCACACTAGTCGGTGTGATCGATGCCGACCTTCCTCTGAGAATGGAGGACTTCAGGGCCTCCGAGAGGGCCTTCCAGTTGCTCGTCCAAGTAGGAGGGAGGGCAGGGCGCGGAGACCGAGCCGGGGAAGTGTACGTCCAGACCTATGCCCCTCACGAACCTTCCATTCAATACTCCAGAAAAGCCGACCTGCGTGGATTCGCCGAGGAGGAAATGGCCATGAGAAAGGAATTCGGCTATCCGCCCTACAGGCACCTCGTACGTCATTTGTTCCGTGGCAGGAGCAATGAAAAGGTCGATTTCTACGTCGACCAATGGAGGAAGGTTCTCGATACGAAACCCATACCGAACGCCGAAGTGAAGGGGCCCGCCCCCGCTCCTCTGGAAAAAATAAAGGGGTACTACCGCCACCATCTTCTTTACTTCACTAACTCCGTGCGACCGTTCCTTTCCGAACTTGAGAAACGCAGGTCGGGCTTCCCCCTCGACAAGGAAGTGCAAGACGTCCTAGACGTGGACTGCCAGCAACTTTCCTGAAGGAACGCCTAGTCCAGCTTGATTGGGTTGCGAATGGCGAGGGTCGAGGAGACGCCTGCAGGGTGCTTGCGGACCAGGAGTATCCCGGCCCCAGCCGGGATAAGAATGTCATTGAACGGGGCCCGGCCGGCTCCTTGCTTCCTCCAACCACCAGAGTGAACCTTGACCTTCGGTGCCGCTACGTAACCGGAACCGGGACTGGTTATGATCACCGAGGCAACCGACCCGTTTTCCACCTTGGCGATTCCCTTGGCTCCTTGCCCTCCGCCTCCCACGAAGGATACGAAGGCGTCTGAGGAATAACCGGAACCAGGTCTTCCCGTGATCCAGGTAGCGGTGCCGAGAAAATCACAATTTCCGCTTTTCCCCTTCAGCTCAAAGGTATCGGCGCCTGCGTTCACAACCTCGAAATAGCCATTCGCCGCGGACTTGATGATCAGGCCCGCTCCGACGGCAACGACGTTTCCATCCTCGTCGATCTGGTTCTTGGAATCATCGGTCTTTCGTCCGCGGGCTCCCGCAACCCTCACCATGAAGCCATTCCTGAGACCATGACCGGCGGATGTAACCACCACGTTGGACCCGGCAAAGGGGTTGGTCATGGCTGAGATGCTCCCGGAAGAAATGGAAAGGTCCTGCCGGGTAATGGAACCGGCAATGCCCGTTCCCGGGCGCGCCGAGACAACGGCCTTTTGAGCGATGTCTTTGTTCGTGCCATCATGCCAGTAAGTGCTCCAGACGCCCTGGTTGAGAATCTCGACGTTGTCCGCAACATCCTGCGACTCGTCCGCAAGCCACTTGCTCCCGTCGGATGCATTGTCGTCGATATGCTCGGATGCGATCAGGTCCGAGAGCATCATATCCACCCCAAAAGGGTTGTTCATGAGAAACCTTTTCCCTTGCTGGGGAATCATGAAGAAAGTGTTCTGGGTCAGGGCGGTGCCGGAAAGAACCAAGTCCAGGATGGAATTCCCCCTGCGGGCGATCATGAAGGACTCGTCGGGGTAAATGATGGTCTCCGAGACGACCGAACCGTTTCCGCCGACTTCCTTCCAAGACGAACCATCGTGGTAGTAGGGACGATAGTCGTTGGAAGTACCGTCCTGCTCGCCCGGAGGCTTGAGGAGATAGACGTAGTCGGCCACGCTGAAATTGCCCTCCTGCAAGACGGTGGAATCATAGCCGAAAAGGGAACCCAGGGTCCAGGCCTCGAACACCTCGACCAAGGACTCGGCCTTAAAGATCGAGCTCAGGTCGTCCCCAAGAGGGTTTGCGAGCGTAAGGACGTCGCCCGTATTGGACTGAATGAGGTAGAATTTCCCCTCCTCATCCGACTCGGTCTCGGAGCAGCGGATGAAATGAACCCCGCCTTCGATCTTGACGCTCGGCGGCGTAAGATAGCCCTTGCCGGGTTCATCTACCACAAAACCGGTGATCAAGCCTTGGCTTGCGTTAACCTCAGCCGAGACTGCGGCCAATTCGTAATTGACGGTCGAGTCGTTACCCTCAGTCGGAAGATCAAGAAAGACCCTCGGGGCTGACTGATAGCCCGAGCCGGCGAAATCCAAGCTTACCTGCAAGACCGAATTATTTCCATCCAGCGTAGCGGAAGCCCGGGCCTTCTGGGTTGCCAGCATCCCCGACTTGAAGGGGAAACTGGTCTTGGTGGGGTCAAGCAGATCGGGAACGCGATGGAAGGTAACGTTGTTTCCCGTAACGCTCTTGACCTGCCCCCTGAAGACTGCTTCTCCCTTCAGTCCCGAGGAAGCAACGGAATAACTGGGGTAGGCCGATGAACCTGCGGGCAAACGGATCGAAAGAGCCCCCGTTGGATCGGCCAATTCGCCAGTGGAGGCAAAACAAGGGGCATACAGGGCAAAAAGCATGGAAGTTGCCGCCGAAAGCACATTTTTGTAAATTTTAAACATCGAACCTTTCTTGGTGCATACCAAATATGCTACCTACCATGAAATAAGGCAAAGAGAAATTTCACCCTGTCGAGGAACGGAAGTTGCCATCCCCCCCCTACAAGGTTTTGAAAGGAGAAGATGAACCTTGTGTTTTCACGTTCGGTTATCCTTCTGGGCTCTGCTATGGTCGCCCTTTCGCCATCCTATTCGAGTCAGCAGACAAGCCCCGTGTCCTTCCGCGCCGAAATCCACCAGTACCTCGAGAAGAATCCGCGCGACCCCTTTTCCCTCATCAAGGACGAAATCGAAACAATAGGTTTTCCCGGCTCCGGCTCAGGCCCTCTCGACTATCTTAAGGTCTTGCTCGAAAAACTCGAGGTCAGCATCCATTCCCAACAGCTTGTCTTTTCCACCACCAGCCTCCAACTGAGCATGATTTCACCTCGAAACCCAAGGGCCATCTATTTCAATGAGGACGTCTACCTTGGCTATGTGCCCGGAGGACAGATCGAGGTCATCGGCATCGACCCCGGCCTCGGCTCAATACCTTATATCTTTTCACCGCCATCCAATCTTGGCCGAGCCGCCTTGCCCAAGGTCATTCGTTCCCGCAGGTGCATGAACTGCCATGCGGCGGACGACCTGGGCGGTTTTCCCGCCCTTCTTCTGAGCTCGGTAATCCCGGGACCTGGAGGCGGTTCCATAGATGCCTTCAGGAAAAGTCAAACGGGACACTCCGTACCGTATGAGCTCCGCTTCGGAGGCTGGCACCTGACCGGAAGTAACGTTTTCGCCTCTACCTGGGCAAACTCTACTGGACTGATGCACCCTAAGGGCATTTCGAAGGTTCCCGTCCCCCCTGGAACCCGCTTCAAGTGGGACAAATACCTCGTTCCCCGGAGTGAAGTCGTACCAAGTCTCGTCCTTGAGCACCAGGTTGGATTCGTGAACCGCTGCATCGGGGCAAGCTACCGGGCCCGAGAAATCCGGGCGGACCCCAAGCTTAAAGAGGAGGAAAAACTGGCCCATATGGCCAAAGAGTCCAAAGACATCGTGGAGTATACGCTCTTTGCAGACGAGGCTCGTCTCCCGAGCCCGGTTGCATATGCAGACTCCCCCTTCGCAAAAGCGTTCGAGGCTAAGGGCCTGCAATCCCCAACGGGGTTACACCTAAGGAAATTCAACCTTAAGGACAGACTCTTTGAGCACCGGTGCAGCTATATGCTGCACAGCCTGTCCTTCCAGGGGCTTCCCGATGAAATAAGGGGTGCCGTCCTTTCCGAAATCAAGGGGCTCATGACCATGGATCAGTCCGCATTGCCTCCACGCTTCGCCTACCTTGGGAGGATCGAGAGAAGCGAAATTCATGAAACTCTTTCCTCAACCTTACCTCCCTACGCCTCATTAAAGTAAAAAGGGCGCCCGGGGGCGCCCTTTTGAAAAAATGGAAGCAAGGTTTACTTCTTGGCGACTTCGGCGCCGGAACGCTTCCAACCGGAAATACCGGCCGACAAATGCTTCACGTTCTTGTAACCGAGTTTGGCGGCGGCCTTGGCTCCACGCTGATAGGCGCGGCATCCGGGACCTCCGCAATAAGCGACCACGAGTGTGCTCTTGTCCTTGGGAAGAAGCTTGGCCAAGTCCTTGCCCTGAGAGTTGAAATGAATGGCGCTCGGGATATGGCCCTTCTTGTAGGAAGCGTCCCCGTTGACGTCGATCACGGCAACCTTGCCGGCCTTGATGGCTTCCTGCAGGTCCTTGATACTGATATCGGGGTACTCACCAGCGAAAAGACCGGTCGCAAAGAGTGAAAGAATAAGCAATGAGAAGATTTTTTTCATGAATGTTTGAGGGTTTGGAATGATTAAAACCGAAATTGTCTCATCGGTTTAGAAGCTCCGCAATACTAAAGGGAACCCAGAATTCAGATTATTTTTTAGGTCCTTCCATTTTTCCCTTGAGAGAGTCGTGCGCGAGGGCTCATTATGGACTTATGCACATATTCACACGCCGAAACTTCCTCGGCCAAGTCCTCAAGTTCGCACCTTTCTTCGCGACTCCGGGGCTGATGGCCGAGCAACTCATCCTCACTCCACCCCAGACGCCCGGTCCCTTCTACCCGGACAAGTTGCCCCTCGACACGGATAACGACTTGGTCGTCATCAACGACTCACTGACCCCATCCGTCGGCAAAATAACCTACTTGGGAGGGAAGGTTACCGACCTGAAGGGCAACGCCATCCGTCATGCCACGGTCGAGTTATGGCAGGTCGACGGCAATGGCATATATCTCCACTCCAGGGGAGGAAGCAGGCAGAAACAGGATGGAAACTTCCAAGGCTACGGGCGTTTCATGACCGACTCAAAGGGCCGCTACTTCTTCCGCACCATCAAACCCAACGAATACCCCGGCAGAACCCCTCACTTCCACATGGCGGTCTCGGCCAAGGGCAAAAGAAAGTTTTCCACCCAATGCTACGTTGAGGGCGAGCCCAAGAACAAGACGGATGGAATCCTCAACCGTATTAGGGACAAGAAAGCCCGTGATTCCCTTATCGTTCCCTTCAAGCCAGTCCCCGCTTCCAAGCTGGGGGAACTCGCAGGCAATTTCGACATCGTCCTCGGCTGGACTCCTGAAGACTGAGTCCAAGAGGGCAAACGGCCTGAGCAGGCAAAGGCTCGAGCAGCATCCCGGGGAATCACACGCGCTCCCTAGGGTGTCGTAATGCGCAGGCGCAGGAACTTCCTCTGGCCCGGCGGCAGGGGTTGATCCGTAACGTAGGTCGCCCGCTCCATCCCTCCACCGAGATACACCACCCGCTCGAGCTGTACGCCGGCCATGCTCCAGGTCTCGAGATCGTCGCTCTGCTCGACGTGATACTCGAAGATCTCACCGGCGTTCGAATAGGTCGAGTTGGTGATGGTATCGGCTTTCCAGCGGACGAAGGAAATCCTTTGCCTGTTGTCCGCCCGCATGGGCTGCAAGGGCAGGTCCTGCCTGCGGTCGGGGCCAAGCGAGTCGGATCCCAAGGCCCGCTCGAAGAGGTTGCTATAGCCATCGCCGTCGGAATCACTGTAGTCCTCATCGAAGATCTTGGAGGCCTCCACTAGGGTGAGCCCCGGATCCCGGGCGAGCAAACGCGCCGTAAACCTCTCCTTAATGTCATTATAACGCACGTCGCCCCGACGAAAAGTCTTCCAGACGCTCCGGCTCGGCTCCACCACGGTGAAAGTTCTTGTTTCGGGTTCGGCGGGCACGAAAAAGTCATTACCCGGCGAATTGAAGGTCAGGGTCACCGATCCGCTCTTGCGGGGAATGACCCGGTTTCCACGGAAGACTCGTACGACGTCAGGATCGGAACTGGTGATCTGAACGGGCAGACCACTGGTCACGTATATGCCCTGCAGGACGAGAGGCCGATGCCCCCTTGGAGTTAGCCTCAAGCCTCCCGTGCCCGGGGACGGGAAACGGATCTCCTGCCTTTGCTTGGCACTGACGTAAAAGACCTGTGTAACTGGCGGAGCCGCCTTGACGTAGGCGCTTCCACTCTGGGTTGCCGTGATGCTGACGTTGCCCTCGAAACCATCCAATATGACCATCCCGGTGGCATCCACCGTGGCCGGGCCGTAATCGACCTGAAAGCTGACCGGGAGGTTGTAGACGGGATGATTGATCCCCGAGGATACCGCGGTGGCATTCAGCTCGAAGGCCGGATCGTCCCGTACTTTCTCGGGGATGGGATTGAAAGTAATGACTTGATCGTCCTTGACCCCGGGGGGAACGACGTGAAGGACCCGGCTGACCGGGGAAGCCGGATGATAACGGGAATCGCCCATCTGCATGGCCGTAATGGTAGTGGCTCCCGGCCCCAGCACGGTTACGTGGTTTCCTACAACCATTGCAACGGATGGATTGGAGGAGACGTAACTGACTGGTAACCCGGAGGAGGCAATCGCCAAAAGCGGGAACGGGGCGTCGCCGACCGCCTTGTCGACCAACTCGGGAAAGGTGATGGTCTGTGGGCCTCCGAAGGATGGAGGATCGCTCACGTAGGGATGAAGGGGGCCGAACAGATCCTTGAGGCCCCACTTGTGGGCCAGATAGCCTTCGATCTTCTTGCGGTTGACCGAGTTGACCGGCTCATCGAACACAAGGACTTCCGCAATCTCGCCGAGGAAGGTCTGACCGACTTGGTCGAAGGGGATGGCTCCCTGGCTGAAGGAATCGGCGCCCACGATCTCGCCATTGACCCAGAGCGACTGTCCGTTCGGGACGACGCGCAGGGAATTGACCGACCAGACGTTGCTGGGCGTGTCGGAGACGATCCTCACGTTCTCGGAGGCATGGCTGAGCTCGAAGAATCCGTCGGGGCCCGTAGTCGCGAGATCCCCGCCCAGTACGTAGGAGGCGCCCGTAGACGTCTGGCGGTGAACGATGAAGACGAACTGTGGGTTGGGGACGGTGTTCTGGATATTGAAGTTCTGGCCGGAATCAAAGGAAACGATGGGTTTCTCGTTAAGGGAGTTCGGAACCCACCTCGTCATGTTCAGGTCGACGGCTTGGATCGGGTTATTGGTATTACCCGACTTGTCCGCCCACATGCTGACCTTGTTGCCGTGAATGAAGTCGTAGGTATCGTCCCTCAGGTTGTCCCCATTGACGTCGTTGGCATCAAGCCAGAGCTTGAGTCCGGGAGAAGAGTCCGAGAAGAGATTTCCGAATCCGATGGTAAAGGTATGACTGACCGGCGCAGCCGGCTCATAGCGGGCGTCTCCAGGCTGAATGGCGGTCAAGGTTACTTCCCCGGGACCGTAAATTAAGACCTGCGAGCCATTGACGACCGCCTTGGTGGGATCAGAGGTAGAAAAGTGAACCGGCAAGCCGGAGGTCGCGTTGGCCTCGAGAGGGAAGGGGAAGTCGCCCACCGAATGATCGACTATGGAGGCGAAGCTGATGCTCTGGGGAACCTTGACCACCGTGAGGTAGTTCGATTCCGGGATCGCAGGGGCGTAAAGATCACTTCCACCCTGAGTGGCCGTAATCCGCGTGGTTCCCGCGCCGACCAACTCGATCTCATGAAAGTCTCCGCCCCCCTGGCCGTAGATCCTGGAAACGTCGGTTGCGGTCAGGGCGACCTTGTAAACGCGAAGATCGTCCACCATCCCGCTGAAGGGATCGACGGAGGAACCAAGCTTCATGTTGGAATAGCGCTGAGGGAGGGGCATCCCCGAAATACTTACGCCTCCCACTTGGGCAACCTGGGCCGCGTTGGCGAATAAGGTAAGGGTGGAATTCCCATCGAAGGAGAGGGCCAGATGGGTCCATTGGTTGTCCGTCAGGACGGGGACACTCGAGTTCAGATCGACCGAGGTCGAATTGCCATCCGCAAAAAGCTTGAATACTACTCTCCCTGATCCTGCGTCCTTGCGCACTTCAAAGACGTTCATCTGGTTGAGGCCGTCCTTGGCAAGGATAGTCGAGGCGGTTGCGTTTACGTCCGGTGAATTCAGCCACATCGAAAGAGTAAAGGCCCCATCCGTCGGCACGCTACCCAGTTCCACCCTGCCGGACGGAGCGCCCAACTGAAGGCCGTTGGAGAAGAGCCCCGGCCTCCAGGAGTTTGAGGGTCCTACGCTGGCCAGATCGACCAAGGTTCCATTGTAGGCGCCCTGCGTATCCGCGGCGCTCGAATACAGTTGCTCGTCCAGTTTCCAGTGAGCCGTAAGATCCTCCTGCCGGGTAACCTTGATGCGTGCTACGGTCTCGTCCTCCACGTCGTAGAGCAGGGGCAGGCCGGTCATGTTACCGTCGTTGTCGATCGAATAGCCCGTCAGGGCGACCGAAATAAGGTTGGCTCGGACCGAGGTCAGGTTCTGATCGAAGACGAGGGTTTGCTGACTCTTGTCGGAAACGGTCAGGTTGCCGTTCATGTAGACGAAATAGTACAGTTCGTCCAAGGCATTGCTCAGGCTGATCGGGTAGACTCCAATGGCGGTGGGGTTCGAAAGGTTTCCATCCGCAACCGGAGTGGAAATGACCACGGACTGGTTGAAGTCGGCCTCAAGGTCCCCATTGACCAAGCCATCGATCGAGTAGGTCAGGGCGGGGTTGGGCTCGGTGGTACTCCTGAACTGGTCATGTGCCGTGACCACGGCCTCTTTCTTCATGATGAGAAACTCCATGGGCAAGGGCTCGGCAGCCAACCAGTTGGCATCGCCGTTCTGCCTTGCAAGCAGGCTGACCGCTCCAGGTTTCCTGATCGTCATAACGGTCCCGTTCAAGTCGATGGAATCGGCTCCTTTGACGATCTCGAAGGCAATGGGCAGGCCCGAGGTCGAAGTAACGTTGAGGTCTATGGGCTGATCCCCATAGACGAGGACGCCCAAGTCCTGCTCGAAAACGATGCTTTGACGCCCCTTCAGCACCACTAGGCTGACGACGGCGAAGTCCTCCCCCGAAGAATTGGCTATCCTGAGGTTGACTGGGAAAATTCCAGTCGCGTTCGCTTCCCCGAAAATCAGGCCCACGTTGGGATCGATCTCCAGGCCGATCGGTAACCCGGTGGCATTGAATTCGGTCGGGCCCTTGATAGATTCGATCTGGTACTCGTACTCCTCCCCATAACGGGCGATCAAGGGGGAGGCGGCGAACTCATAGACCCGCTGGATCTCGCGGTTGCTCAGAGGCTCCCTGAAAATACGCAGGTCGTCAATCATACCGTCCAGGGTATGCCCACCCGAGGAGTGGGCCGCCAAGTAGGTGCTGTCGTCGCCGCCCGAGCCCTGGAGCACGGCATTGGCCACACTGATTGGCGTGACCGCCTCACCCGCATTGACGAAGAAGCGGACCTTCGCACCATCCCACATGAGCGTATAGTGGACCCAGTCTCCCAAGGTGACCGGAATTTCATCGGTGTTGACCCAATTGCCCAGGTAGACCCCGGCCGATATGAAACCATTCTGAATCTCGACCTTCATCTGGTCGCTCTTCAGGACGACCGCATCGACGTCGTCGGTCTTGAGCCAGAAGCAGACGGTGAAGGTGTCGGAAAGAGTGAAGTTGGCGCTCTTGGGGAGATATACGGACTGGTTCTCGTCGAAACGCAGGGCGGTTCCCTCCCGGCCCGGGTCGGAATGCAGGTAGAGGTTGGTGATCGAATTACCGACCACGCTGCCGTTGTTCTCCAAGCCCGAGGCATCCGCTATAACGGTGCCGTTGAGCTCGTCGAAGGTCCAATGGACGATCGGGTTGTTGGGAAGCTTTATGACGGGAACGTTGTCGAAGGTCGGGGCCTCGGTATCGTAGGGATGGCCCCCGAAATCGCCGGAGCCATTACCATAGAGGGTAACGATCTCGGTCGGGGAGAGGGGACGGTCGTAGACCCGCAGATCGTCGATCTTGTCGACGAACCGTTCCCAGCCGCTGGGGAAATTCCCGATCGTGTCGATGGCGGCTCCCACCTTGTAATTGGAGGAACCGACCTCCGTTCCGTTGAGGTAGAAAATGGTATCACTGCCCTTGCCCACGGCTATCAGTTGGTGCCAGCCCGCGGCGAGGGAGTTGCCGTTGACACCCGACCCTCGGAAGCCGATGGCCCCCGAGACGTAGATTCCCAGCTCCTCGATGCCCCCCTTCTTGAAGACCACGTGCCTGGCGTTGCCCCCTGCTGCAAGAGTCCGCCTAAAGTCCACGCCGGTCTCTACGAGGGGACCCTCCAGCCAAGTCGAAATGGTCCAGTCGTTGGACAGGGGAACCTGGTTGGCTCCCATGTCGATGTAAGAATCGGACCCGCTCCCCAACCGCAGCCCGGAACCGAACTTCCCGGCCACCGCCAAGTCGGAACCGGGTATATTGTTTAGCGTCGCGTTCCTCTTTGCCTTGGAGGAGTCGAAGATGGCGCTTCCGTCCGTCTCCTCGAAGGGGAAGTAGAGGGACAAGCCTTCCTTTGTCTTGAAAGTGGTTCCGGCGAGGTCCTCGGTGATGCTCCACTTATGGGCCAGGTATCCCTCGATTCTTTCCCTATCGTCCAGGCTGAGGTAGCGGTCGAAGACCATGATCTCTCCGATCTCACCGATGAGTTGACCGTAACCCGTCGCGGGGTCATAGCCGAGGGTCGTCTGCTGAAGAACGTTGGACTCTTGGTGATAGGAGCCTATGCGGGTACCGGTCTTGGCGTCCAGGGTCCAGCCACTGGAACCGTCGTTGCCGCCGATCACGACCCCGGACCCCTGAGCCACGATGAACACGCTCATCGGGGTCTGGCCGAGAACCAAGGTACCGATATTGAGGGAGTGCCCGGTCGCGAACCGCATGGCCGGCATGTCCCCGAAGACCTCAGTGGCAAACGTCGGCTGGGAAGCGGAAACCGACTGGACCGCATTCTTTTCCGAGAGGGACTTGTCCACCCAGATCGAAACACGCTGGTCGTCAAGCCAGTCGTTGCGGACTCCATCCCCATCGGGATCGGAAGCGTCCAGCCAAAGGACGAGCCCGTCCATGGTGTGTTTGGTGAATCGGGTATCACTGGCGGTAAATGCCTTGATGGTAGGAGCCCAAGCCGTCCCGCCGAGGTTCTCGGCATAAGCGCGGTAATAGTATCGGGTGTCCTTGACCAGGTTTTCCACCAAGACTTCATGGACCCCAATCGATACCGGGTTGCCTCCGTTCAACTCGATCACGTTGTCCCACTTGGAGGCATTGTTGTCATCCACCGCAGTGGAATTCTCCTCAATCCAGTCGTCCCCCCAAAAAATCTTGAGGTTGACGGGGTCGCCACCGGTGACCACCACCTCGTTGGTGGTGGTGACGCCACCGAAGGGATTGGCCGCAAGGTGGGGGTGACCGGGGGGGAGAAGTTCCTCGGGCGATCTCCACTTGTGCGCCAGGTAGCCCTCCAAGTCAGCCCGCTCACTAGCATTGAGAATACGGTCGAAGATGACTACTTCCGCGACCTCGCAGGTCGATTTCTCCCAACCGTTCCCACCTCCGTTTCCGCCGAACTGGAGAGTGCCGGGGGCAAAATTGGTGTTATGGGACCCGGTCGATCCTGAAACAAGGGATACACCGTCCCTCCAGAAGGAGGCTCGCGGATTCCCTCCACTTCCCTCGATGGTCCCGAGGTGCATGTGGAAGTCGGTGTCAAAGGGACCCGCGGTCGAAATCCACCCTTGGGCATACCACCTTCCGGTCAGGCCGCCATGGAACCCAAAGAGGAAATTCCTGTTGCGCGAGGCAATGACGCGCAGGTTCGTTCCACCCGTGTAGCGGGCGATCGTAACCATGGTGTAACCCGTTGTGGTCAGGAAGTCGTAGTTGGGGCCCCAGATGAGGTCGTCCCCATCGAAATTGACCACCGGCTTGCCCTCGAAGGAAGATACGTAGTAGGAGGGGTCGCCCCTCGTACCGGTCATATCCCTGCCGTTTCCGGAGGCGTCCTTCCACTCGGTCACGGTCTGCCCGTTCCCCAGGACCTGCCCATTGTCCTCGACTAAGTCGGCATTCATGTCCTGGGCCGAGAACCAGGCCACCATTCCCGCTATGGTATCGGGCTTGAAGGAGCGGTCGATCACCGTCTCGGTCCTGGTCACCAGACCGCCGATGGAGTCCACCTCGGCCCGAAGAATGGCCCGGGTGGGCATGACGTCGATGGGGTTGCGGGTTTCCACGATCGGTCTTTCGATGCCCAGGAACTCGAGGAAACCATCGTTGGGAACGTCTCCGGCGACGATCTCCAGGACCTCGGATTCATCCAGTCCCCGATCATAGACGCGGAACTCATCCAGTTGGCCCTTGAAGAAACCGAAGGTCGGGTAGAGCGACGTTCCCTGGGTCGAACCGAAGGACGGGGTTTCCTGGTGAAGCGAAACGGTGGAGTCGGGCAAGAGTAGCGGCCCGGCCTTGAGGGAGCCGTCCACGAAGAGCTTGAAGGTCTTGGGCGAATCGCCGAAGGTAACGATGACGTGATGCCATTGATCATCGTTTATGGCGACCGTGTCAGCCAATTCCACGCTGCCTCCCCCCTCCGCGATCTTGGCATGAACGACGCCATCGTCGAGGGAGATGGTAAGACCCGAAGAGGATGTCCCTTCGTCGTAGAGGACCTGCTTTGCGTATCCTGCGGTTACGGCTGAGGAAAGGTCGTCCTGCGCAATGGCGAGTATTTCCGCGTCGCTCAGGTTGGTCTCGTAGAAGCGCAAGTCGTCGACCATTCCGTCGAAGAAGTCGCTGAAGACCTGATTGGTTCCTCCCAGTTTCCATTTTTCCGTGGAAAGGATTTCCATGGGGTCGCCATCGGGCAGTAACTGCTGATCGGTAAGAACGCCGTTCAGGTAGAAACGGAGAATGGAGGAGTTGTAATCCGCAACCACCGCCACGTGAGCCCAGTCGCCCTGGCCGATGGACTGGTTGGAGTCTACGGTGACTTGGCTGGTAAGGTTGCCATGGGTATAGAAAATGGTGTTGTTTCCGTCGAGGGAAAGCTTGAGCGGACCTCTCTTGAGCAAGGTGCTCTGGTTGGAGGTAAGGAAAAGGTCGGGATGATCGCTCGGCTTGACAATCGTACGGGCCGTGGCCCCACCGCCAGCCGGGGTATAGAAGTAGGCTTCCTGGTTCGACCCGCCACCGCCCTCGCCATGAGCAATGGCAATGGCATAGTACCCCTGCTCCAGGGTAACGGTCGTGGTCTGGGTGCCACAGCACTGGGGCTGATACAGCAGCTGTTCGTTACCCTTGTTCCCGTTGGTCTCGAACTTACCGTCTTGGTCGAGGTCGATCCATACCGTTCCGCGATCATCATTACCCCGTATTTCCCATCCGTAGGGGCCCGTGACCTTGGCGTTGAAAATCCCGTTGAAGAGGCTCAGGTAGTTGTTGTTCCGGGTAATTCCAATCCCCGCGTTGCGGTAGTCGTTGTCGTTGTTGAAATCAAGCCCGCGGTTACCCGGACCATTGGTTAGGATACTGGTTCCGCTCGGGGTGAGCTTGAACATGTTTTCAATGTCGGTGTAGTACTCGTTCTGGATGTTCTGCATGAACCCATGGGCATAGAGTTGCCCTTGGGTATACTCGCCGAGGTTCTCGGTATCGGGGTTGATCCAGAGGGAAATGGTGTAGGAGCCCTTGTGCAGGTCGCGCAGCTTGCCCTCGGAGGAAAGGGTACCCACGTCGTTGGTGCCATCCAGGTTAAGCCCCTGGCCGAACTGGGCTCCCGACCAGGAGGGAGAACCGCCTAAGTCGCCGTTGAGGACGTCGAAGCCGAGGTCATTGAGCACAGTTCCCGAGCCTTCGTCCATGGGGTAGTAGGCAACTACTGAGTCGTAGCGGGTAAAGGCAGGGCCGGTGAAGACCTTGGAGGCGGGACGGACCCGGAAACTGACGCTTCGTCCGTCGAAGGACTGGGCAAGAAAGCCACTCGCGTTGGCGTCCAGATCGAGCCAGTTGTTCCTGCCGTTGAAGGTCAATCCGCGACCTGCGAAAGCTGATAGGCGGGTGGCATTGGAATCATCCCCCTGAAAGCGGGCGTCATGGGCCCAAGCAGTGGAGTCATAGGCCAGGGAACCGTTGTTTTCGTCGAACCTCAGGTTGGAAACCAGGGACTCACGGACCTGAGGATCGCCATTGGACCAGTCCGTACCGTCGGCACTGGTGGCGAAGGCCCTGAAGTAGTATGTTTCGCCTGCCGTCAGGCCACTTACTGTGGCGTTGAATTCGCCTAGGCCCTGGACCGCTCCCCCGGCTACGTCGACCGAGCCGTCCCACTTGAGGGGATCGAACCCGCCGTCCTCGTTGCCCCAGTAGATTTTTATGCTCGGCTGCGTCGAGTCGAATGCGACCAGTTCGCCGGAAACGGTTGCGGTTCCGCCACCCGCGGGGTTAATGCCAGAGACCTCGACCACGGGCGGAAGCGAGAAGGCGGAGGTCTGGAAGCGCATCGTACCGTTGAGGTAGATGCTGGCGACCTCATTGGAGGAAAGATCCTTCTGGTAAAGCCTGACTTCGTCTATGTAGCCCGTAAAGTGGTTCCCACCCTCATCGGTCCCGATTCTGAAGTCGTACTGGCTCCCCGTATCGACGACCCGGGCGACCTGAACCGGGTTGCTCTGCACAGCCCCATCCACGTAGAGAACCATATCCTCCACGCCGTTTCCGATGGAGGGGAAAACGAGGGCGACGTGATGCCACGAGTCGTCGTTGATCACCGTATTCCCCGTAAGTCGACCACCCCCGACGTCGATCCTCAACCTGCCGCCGTCGACGGAGAAATTCCATTCCTGCCCGTTACCCGGGCTTCCCCACGAAACGAGGGCTCCATTGGGGGAAGTGGGAGGAGTCTTGATCCACATGGCTATGGAGCGCGGGATGCCTCCCCCAATTCCCTTGTAGCCCCTGACCGAGACGTGCTCGCCCGAACCGCTGAACCTGAGGGCCCGGCCTACCCGGCCGAAAACACGGTCGGACTCGGCGATCCCGACTAGGGTGCCATGGTTGAGGCCCGCCGAGTCGAAAGCCTCGCTTCCGGTCGTCTCGTCGAAGGTCCACCAAGAGGACAGGCCCTCCTGCGAGGGGAGGCTCCAGACTGCGGAACTCACGGAATTCCCGCCGAAAAGGCGGTAGAAATACTGGTTGTTCTTCTGCAGGCCGCCGAGGAAGACGTTGACCAAACCGTTGGAGTGGGTCCCGTTCAGATCAATCCTGTAATCCCAGAGGCTCGGATCGCTGGGATCGACCTGCTGATTTTCTCCCCCGTCGTTGTCTCCCCAGAAGAAGGATAGGGTGGGGGGAGCCCCGCCGTCGTTCTCCACCCGTCCGGACAGCCTGGCGGAGGTGGATGAGATATCCTTGGGGTTCGAAGTGGTAAGCACGGGCGCGGTGGGGTCAATGACCAGCCTGATGGGCTTTATTCCAACTCCGGCCAGATTCGTTGCGGTAAGGTTGAGGTCGAAGATGCCCACTTCGGTGGGCCTGCCCACCACCTCGCCCTTCAACGGGTCGACGGACAACCCGACGGGAAGGGAGCTGGCCCCGTATGAGGTGGGCGACTGGGTAGCATCGATCTGGAACTGAAGATGAACGACTTGATCGCTCAGGTCGTCCCCCTGGTAGATCTTCTGGATTTCCGCCTCGGTCAAGGCATCGTCGTAGACCCGCATGTCGTCAAGCATGCCGCCATAATAGGCGTTTACGTCGTTACGCCACCTGCCGAACTGAAAGGCTTGCCCATTGCCCGTGCTAATCTGCGACCTGGACCAGTTGGAGGCCTGGTTGCCGTTGAGGTAGATCGTTACGGCCGAACCGGTATAGCTGTGAACGACGTGTACCCAGTCCGTCCTGAAGTCGATCCCGTGATTGGACCTGGGGTCCCAGCACCAGTGCTGACTTAGGAACTGGGTATACCCGCCATCCTTAATGTTTCGAATGCCCCAATACTTGTTCAATCCGTTGGGACAGGCGGTATCGCCATAGCCGTAAAAACCAGGTTCGTTACGGGGGTTGTCGTCGGTTGCCTGAGCCCAGAAGGAAATGGACCTGGCCTCTTTGCCGTCTATGCCAAGCAACTCGCCCGTAGCCTGGGTGGAGACGTAACCATCGGTTCCATTAAAACTGAGAGCCTGGCCGAAACGTCCTTGAACCCAAGTAGCGCCACCCACCAGGTTGCCGGTGAACCGTCCCAGCGCGTCCTCCGCAACGGTACCGTCGCCCTCATCCATGGGCCAATAGGCGACGAGATTCTGCGGCCGGGTCGTGACCGTCTTGCGGACCTCCGTGCTGGTAGAGCCACGATAAGCGAGGTAAAGAACTTCAGGGGCGGTAATGACGGGGGGCTTGATTTCCACGAAACTGCCTCCGCCAAGAGCCACGACTCCCTTCTCGATCAGGTTCTCCGCAGCCATGGCGACGCGTCCTCCCCCGGCACCGCGGTTTCCTCCGATCACCTGAATAAGTCCCCGGTTGTAAATGTTCTTACCCAAGAGACGGATCGCTCCGCCGGAACCTCCTCCTCCATGGTCCCACTGGTGCCCATTGGTACGGCCGTCCCCACCATTGGCGCTGATGACGGCCCCCTGGGCGATGGTAAGGTCTCCATCAGCCCGGAGTTCGAGCGCTCCGCCCCCGGCTCCGGAACCTTGGTAATACCTGCCGCTGGAGCCGCTGCTACCAGCGAGCAGATGAGTGATTTGCTCGTCGCCGTAGCCATAGCTGGCGCTCACGCCCCAGTTGCCCGCAACCCCGGGCCCGCCTGGGCCAAACCCAGTCAATCTCCTTGCGCTTCTGCCGTCCCAAGGGTTCAGCACTCCCTTCCCGCCGTAGCCGTCGTCGTTGGAAGCGTCGCCGCCATTGAGGCTGAGATCGGACTCCAGGTAGATTTCACCACCTGCAACGGTCTGAATGGAAAGGGCGTTGTCGCCGCGGAGGGTCACCTCAGTCGCGCCAGTCAGGCGAACCTGACCGAAGGAGAAGGTGCAAATCTTGTATTCCCAGGTTTGCCCTTGGCTGTCCAGATAGGTGTGGGAGGAAAATACGCCGTTTCCATGGGCTCCGCCCTCGATTGAGAAGTAGCCGGTCTTGGTATCGAAAACGATTTCCGCGTTCTCGGCCACCAGGTTTGCGTTCAGGTAGTCGCCACCGACGTATACGGACCCCTCGTTCGTCAGCCATTCGCCGGAGACGTCCACTTCCCCGACCTTAACCTCTCCGAGCGCCATCATGGCCACGCGACCTCCCGATGAGCCACGGATTTGGTCCTCATTGTGCTCCTTGACCCCGATCCCTGCAGTGGCTTCGATCCGGCCATGGTTGTAGATCCTGATTCCCTCCAGCCTGATGGCTCCCCCGGTACCTGAAGCGCTAGACCCGGCCCCATCACCTCCATTGGCGGAGAGAACGGTGTTGGGCTTGATAAGGACCTCCCGGGCCGACTTCAGCCACAAGGCGCCGCCACCAGCCCCCGCGCCCTCGGTCGGGGTCGGTCCGCCGGAGCTTCCGCCCACCAGGTTGTCCAGGGCGAAGTCCCCATAAAGCTTGGCGTTGCCGGAACCATGGCCACCATAGGCTGCGCCATGTCCTGAAATGGAGGTCTCGACCGGGGCACCAGGACCCAGGCCGGCTCCGTTTCCGGCAGCAAGACCTGAGTAACCGCCTGCAATTGCCACTCCGCCAACGTCGGATTGGGCATCCCCACCATCTACCCGTATGTTGGCCCCCAGGACGAGGTCGCCCGAGTAAGCCTCCAGCTGCAGGGCATTTTTGCCCCGAACGCTGACCACCACGCCGCCGCCCAGGCTGATGCGGGTAAAACTGAACCGGCAGACCGAGTAAGGCCAGACCGAGCCTCCTTCATCCACGAAGGAACGGTCGTCGATCGTGCCATAAGCCAAATCTCCGCTGGAGTGGGTCAAGGTGCCGCTATCGGTATCTATGATGATGGTTCCGGTGGTGTACTCGAGAGCCTCCAAGGAAGAGGGCCGAACGAAGCGAACAGTGCCTCCCGTGCCGGCGCTCGCTCCTTGGCCTCCATTGGTCCGGAGGTTGTCGTTGCCGTCGTTATGAAGGGAAGAAGCACCCTCAAGGTAAATCCTTCCACCTCCGCCTCCCCCCAGTCCGCCGGAGACGTCTAGAAGCGAGTTGGAGGTAAGCTTGAGATCGTATCCCTTTAGGTAGATGGCTCCGCCCGATCCACCGGCCGATCCGTTCAGCCCGCCACCGCCGAGAGAGAACAGATAATCGTCCACCGTCAAGGTCTCGGAGGAAACGATCTTGATGGCGCCGCCTCCACCGCCTCCGCTGTAGGTGTTGCTGCTTCCACCTCCTCCGCTTCCGCCTAGAAAGTCGGTCAAGCTGCCCACGCCATAGGGCAAGCCGGTCGTCGCCGTGGCACGGCCGCCGGCTCCGCCATAGCCTCCACCACCAGCAAGCGTTCCGCCGATTCCACCCCCGGGGCCCAGTCCTCGCGCATTGGCAAAGCCTCCGGAGAAACCTCCGGCCCCGGCACCCCCGCGGTCATCCTCGTTCCCACTTTGGCCGGAAACGTCGATCGGGACGCCGATGAAGGCATCGCCGTTCACGGCATGGATCTCGAGCGACCCCTCCCCAATGACCTCGACCTGCAGGTTGCCCCGCAAATCCACGGAATCGAAGGTAAAGCGGCAGACCTTGTACTCGTAGTCGTTCCCGAGCAGGTCGGTGAAGATCTTTTGCTCAATGACCCCTTCCCTGTAGTCCCCGGCGCTATGGCTCCAAGTACCCAGGCTCGTGTTGATGGTCAATTTGCCCGTATCGTAGTAAGCCCTGTCGGCGGAGGTGAACTGCCTTGTGTCGTTCGCCCAGTCCGAACCCCCGTCGTTGGCGGCGAAAGCCCGGTAATAGTAGGTCTGGCCATCGATCAAGCCCTCCACCGTTGCCTCGAAGTCTCCCGGATCCTGAACCCAGAACTCGACCTCGCCCCACTGGTGTCCCCAGCCTTGGAACTTCGGTGCCAAGCGGATGGCCCGCGTGGTCACCCCAGTCATGTCGTATTCGATGAACACCCCGATTCCCTTGGGATGAACGGGCCCCGGAACCATCTTCCAGAGGGAGAAATTCATCTCCTCATCAGCCACCCAGATCTCCATCTCGAGCAATTCGTCGGCCCGCTCATAGGGCTGATAAAAGATGCGGATCTTGTCCATGATCTTCTCCCTGCCCAGGTTGAAGGTAAGGAGCGGGTTTTTCTTGTACCATGCCGTCCAGCTCGAGCGCCAGCCATCGAGGGGCAATTGGCCGTCGAGCAGGGCGGAAGCAGGGAAGGAGTTGCCCGACTCGGTGGGGAGCGGGTCCGAAAGGACGGTGACGCCCGAGGTCAGTTTCCTCAGCCCGACATAGGCTTCCCCCGTATCGACCACGTTGTCCCAGGCCGATGGGTTGGTTCCGCCATCCGTACCTCCCCAGAAAATCTTCGTCTGGGCGGTGGGCCGCGACCGAACCGGAGGATCGGCCTTGTAGGGGTGGGACCCCACGAGGGTGGAAACCTTCCACTTGTGGGCCAAGTAGCCCTCGATCCGGCGGATATTCTCATCCGAGAGAGGTTCGTTGTAGACCAAAATCTCGGCCATATCTCCCTTCCAGGTCCTGCCGGTGGTCCCATCCCTCGAGAAACTGGAGGCCACGGTCGACCCCTTGGTCCGGACGGACAGGATGGCATAGACGTCGTCCGAGAAGTCACTATTGAGACCGTCACGGTAGTTACCGTCGACGTGAAGAAGCCCGTTGTAGACGTCCGGATTGGTCCAGGTAGCCGACCAGACCCGACCGGTCCCCGAGCGGAAATCGTACCTCACGTCGTCGCCAAGGATGAAGCCCTGGTTGCCGCTCTCGCGCTTCACGACCATAAGGACCGTGCGGATAGGCTCGATCCGATCGAAGGACAGGTGGTCGTTCATGCCGTCGAAACGCAAGACGTGAAGGGAGTCCACTGGATCGACCACGATGCCCGGTTGGCTTGCCGGGTTTGTTTGGCTGGCGTCGTTGCCCTGGGAGGACTTGTCCTTGACCAACCCGACCGGGGCAGGAATCGTCAGGAACTCGGTGGAAGGATCGACGCTCTGGTAGGAATGAGACCCGGGAAGATCGCCGTCCAAGCCCCACTTGTGTGCCAAGTACCCTTCGACCTTCCTGATCTGGTCGTCGGTAAGGGCGTAGTTGAAGATAATGAGCTCCCCGAGTTCCCCGTTCCAGTATCTGCCGTTGATGTTTCGGTCTCTGGAGAAGGTATTGGCGGAGACGTTGCCGGCCGTCCGCAGGGCAATGACGGACAGGTCGGAGGGAACGTCCTGAGTCAGGCCGTTGGTTTGAGTTCCGTTCACCCACAGGATGCCGTTCTTGATGTTGGCATGGGTAAAGTTGTTGTGCCAGAAGCGGTTGTTGTTGGTGTGAAAGTTATAGCTGCCGGTGTGGCCGAGCAGGAAGCTGTAGGTTCCCGGGTTGCGGTTGACCACCCAGAATACGGTACGGATGTCGCTGATTGGGTTGAAACTGTGGTAGTGCCCGTTGACCCCGTCGTAGGTCATTACCGGAAGATCGTTGTAGGCCTGGGTCGTAAGGTAGGGGCCACCGTTCCTTGTTGCATCGTTGCCACTAGCCGAACGGTCCGTCCAAGTGGCGCCCGCGGCGGAGGAGTGGTTGGCGTCCAGCCAGAGGATCGGGTTCAAGTTAGCCAGGCTCCAAGGAACCTGGGTAGGCGGATCAGCCGGGCCTTTGATTCCGTTGGCGTCTATATCGGAGGCATCGAGCCAGAGGCGCAGGCCGGAGACCTCGGAAGGATCGTAGTCAGTCTGCCCAATGCCGGTGTAAAGGGTCCCTAGGCCGGCATCCACAAGCCTCCCCGTAAGGGTGGCGGAGTTCTTCTTCAGGTTCGCGGGAGCCCGGTTGGCAACGGTCGGACCATCGGTACGGTTCGTGTCGATGACGGGGGTCGTGCCGGTCACGATGACTTCCCCGAAGGTGGGCTGATTCAAGTACCAGGGATGGTTGGAGGGAAGGGGGATCCCCCACTTGTGCGACAGGTATCCCTCCATCTTGAGGCGGTCGTCCTCAAGCATCTGGCCGGAAAAGAGCAGAAATTCGGCAACCTGCGCCCTGGAGGACTCGTGGTTGGCATCGTTCTGGTAGGCTCCGAAGGAAATCTTGGACGGGAAAAAGTTCCAGTCATTTGACCGTTGCTTGCCCCCATTGGTATAGGAACCCTCCACGCCGTCGTTCCAGACCGTTGCGGCAGGGTTGTTACTCTGGCTTCTTCCCTGATGAACGGTCTCGAAAATATGGAATTTGGTATCGGCGGTGAAACCCTGGTCGACCCATCCGTTGAAAAAGTAGCGCCCGATTCGGTTGCCATGGTGGCCTAGGAGCCAATTCTGTCCGATGGAGGTAATGACCCTCTCGTTGTCTCCTCCCTTGTACCTGGATACCCCGAAGACGGTGTATCCCATCAACCTCCAGGTCTGGAGATCCGGACCTCTCATGTCGTAACTGGTGTTCATGCGGTCGTTCCCGTCGAAATCGACCACGGCCCGCCCGCCATGGCCGTCAAGCTTGATGACGGGATCCCCGAGAGGGTTTTCCATGTGCCTGTCCTTGCCCGACTTGTCCGACCACCTGGTCACGGCAAAGTCTTCCGACGGAACGTTTCCGTCACCACTGACGTCGTTGCCGTCGAACCACATGGCCACCCCCGGGGGCAGATGGGCGGCTTCCGGTTGGGTGCGGGGCGAGGAAAGTTTGCCCGTCCAATCGTAGCCCGAGACGTTCTCGGCGTAGACCCTGACGTAGTAACGCTGATCCGGGGCCAAACCGCTTACGATGGCCGAGCCTGACCCCAGGCCGCGTTTGCCCAAGTGGATGCGGTAGGTCCAGGAGTAGAGATTCGTGCCATGGTCCACGACGTCCGCCAGCACGTAAACGTCGGGATCGACTCCTCCCGTGGCCAACACCTCGTAGGGAACCGAGACGGTTCCGGAATCAATCACCGAGGGCACCCCGACGCTGACTTTCGGTGGAGCGGGTAAAACCGTAAAGTGGTAGGGCTGCTCCGCATTCTGTCCATCCGCGTAGAGAGCCCTCATGAGGGCGGGGAACTCACCCGCAACCGAGGGAACGCCGGACAGGTTGCCGTCGGATGGGTTGAGGATAAGCCCACCCGGCAGGCCCGAGCCAGTAAAGGCGACGGGGGAACCGGTAACGGTGGCGAGATGCTCGAAGGGTTGGTCCGCCTGGACCGTAAAGGCAGATACCGAGGTAAAGCTTGGCGGGCCGGTGACGGAGGTTATGGAAGGGAAGGTAGGAATGGGCTTCTGGTTGTCGAAGGCGGCCTGGATCCATTCCGGCGACCTCGCCGCATTGGCCAAGCGGAGCTCGTCCATACTTGAAGGAACCAGCCCCTGGCCGAAGATCCAGTCCTGCCCGAGAATCTCAGGCCCCGTGGAACCGGGGGTGAAGTTCTCCGTGTCGACGTGAGCGCCGTCCAGGTATACCTTCAGTTCGCCGGCAACGTGATCGACGCTGACGAACAAGTGCTTCCACTGAGCGTAGGGCAGGGCAACGCCTGAATTCGCGGTGTGGTACTGCCCGTCGACGAAATGGGTCGCTCCGAATTCTCCACCGCCAACGAAGGCCTTCTCGTTTGCCCCGTACTGATAGAACATGTAGGGACTGAGGCGGGAGGAAATCTCCAAACCGAAGGGAACCTTGAAGAAACCCTTCTGGTCGGGATCACTTGGGTCAATGACCCGCCAGTCCTGGGAAGGCGTAAGGAACCATGGGCGCAGGCGCGACCCGCCACCCCATTCGCCATGGGCAATGGCCATCTTGTAGGACTGGTTGGCGTCCAGATTGATGGGGTTGGAAGTAAAGTTGTTGTTGCCTCCCATCTTCTCGAAGCCCTTGTCTCCCGAAAGCTCGAACGTGCCGTCCTGGTCGAGATCCAGCCAGATCGTGGCCCGGTCGTCCTTGTCGGTACAGCGGAACTGGTGAAGACCCGACTCCTCGGGCGTAAACATCGTGAGGAAGAGGGTCATGTAATAGTCGTTTCGGTTGATCCCGATACCCGCGTTCTTGAAATCGTTGTCGCCATTGAAATACAGGCCTTGACGCGGGCCCGTCCGCATGATGCGGGAGCCGGCCGCTTGAGGCTCGAGGGCAATCAGAGTCTCGATGTCGTTGAAGTAGGAATCGTTAGGAGTCATCAGGAAACCCATTCCGTACACCGAGTCGTAGGCGACCGAGTCGGGTTCCTCCCCGAGACGGACCCAGGCGGAGTAGCTAAAACTCTCCCGGCTCAGGGAATCGAGGGAATGGGAGGGAGCCACCTTGATGAATTTTTCGAGACCGCCCGACAAGGTTCGTCCCGTTCCAATTACGGAAGACTGCTCGGTGTAGCCGAAATCGTCCTGGGCATGGTTCCTGTAAAAGGAGGAATCAGTCAGGACCCCAACCTCGTTCATGGCACGGAAGTGCCATACGCCGCGATAGCCATTGGCCCAGGTGGACCCGTCGTCCGCGTAGACTGGTGGGCTCTCGGCAAGGGCGGCCTTGCCCCAATTGGCGGAAACCTGGCTGGAGGAAGTTAGCTCGGGAACCTTTACCCAGGCCACGAGCGATCCGGTCGCGTGGTCGACCGACTCGATTTCATAGCTCAGTTCCCGGCCGACTTCGTCGTAGAAGCGAAGATCGTTTCCGGCAGGGGACTGGAAGCTCTTGAGGCTGAAGTTGGGAACGTGGGTGCCCAGCCTTACAAGAACCGGGAAGTCGTTGAGCATAGGACCGGAGTAGGACCCGAAACCGAGCGTTGCCTGGTGGGTAAAGCCGTTCAGGGCCACGATTGCAAGCTGCACGATGGACTGGTCGGCCCCGGAGCCATTCTGGGCCGTAATGGTAACTTGGTAGTTGCCTCCCTGCAAAGGCTGGCCGCTGATTACACCGGTGGTCTCGTTCAGGTCGAGACCCGCCGGCAGCCCGACGCCGTAAAAGGAAGTAGCGGCCGGGAAGGTCTGGACCTGGTAGGAAACAGGCTTTGTCGGGTCATTGGCGTATCCGACCACCGTCTGTCCGGAAAGAATGGTCGGGGGGCCCTGCACCGGTTGCAGTTGGGCAAAGGTCGTGCCCGGGCGCTGGCTGAGGTAGGAGGCGAGAATCCTGTCGGGGGAATCAATCGACAGGCTCATGCGGAACTCATCGAGCAGACCATGCCAGTAGTTTCCACCATAGCGCGCGGAGCCGAGACGGAAGCTGTCGACGGGGGAACCGAAGGGGCGCGTCCGGGAATAGCCATCCGCCCAGAGAGTCCCGTCGCGGTAGGCGTACATGGATCCGCTGTCGCGGTCCTTCTGGAAGACCCAGTGGGTCCACCGGCCCTTGTAGACAAGGTCCTGCTGACTGATCCGGTCGTACCCTCCTATGCCTGCATCCCAGTAGACCCGGGCATCCGACCAGGGAAGGTGAAGGTTCAGGTGGCGGCCAAGGGCCGAGCCCGACTCGAGGATCGAGTTGTAGTTGAGGTGCTTATCGCCTCCATAGCTCCAGAAGGAAAGGGTCAATTGCCTGGCGTCCTCGGGCGGATGGGCGTCGAGCGGAAGGTCAACGTAGTCGTTGACGCCATCGAAGGAAAGAGCTTTGCCAATGACGCCGGGCTCGCGCAGGGTTTCGAAGTTGTAGGGCAACCCATGGAAACTGGCCTTCGACTCCTTGACCAAGTCCTGGTCCGTCCCATCCATGTGCCAAACCCCAAGATACCGTTCCCATATGCGACCGTCCTTGGAGTACTCGGGCTGAGAAAGGGCGGCCGGATTACCCCAAAGGGCCTTGATGGACGTCGAACCGTCGAGGGCGGGAAGGTTGATCCAGAAGGAGGAGACTCCGGTCGTATCCCACTGCACGATCTCGTATTCCAGTTCCTCGTTGCTTTCGTTTGAGACGAACCGCAGGTCGTAGCCGAAGGGGGATGCGAATTGCTCGTAGTTAAACCCTGAAAGCGAGTTGTTGAGTTCCACGTAGACCTGAAAATCGTTGATCCGGGAAGCCCCGGAGTAACCCGGGAAGGTAATCAAGCTGGAAAACTTCCAGGCCGAGAAGTCCCGGATATCGAGCACCACCTGCTTGCTGAAGGAACCGGCCGGGTTGCTCGCCTGCAGGGTTGCGGTGAAGGCCCCGGTGGAAGTGGGGATACCGGAAATCAGGCCCGTCGACGAATTGACGTCAAGCCCCGGAGGAAGACCGGAGGCCGAGTAGGCGTCGGCAGGCCGGTTGGTCGTAATCTGGAGGTTGACGGGGGTTCCGCTCTGGAAGAAGAATGTGTAACTGGAGTCTAGTGTGATCTCCGGCCTGTTCTCGAACAGGGGAGGCTCGGTCTTGTGGGGATGGGCATCCGACATTCCGTCCGTCAAGCCCCACTTGTGAGCCAAATGACCCTGCAGGGAGAACACCTGCTCGTTACTCAGTGCCGAGTCGAAAACGAGAATTTCACCGATCTCGACCCCACCATAGGCCGTTATGCCGTTCTGGTCCCGGGCACCGATGACGAGATCGCTCGTGGTCGAGGGGACAGGGTCCCGGTCGTCGATCTCATATTCCTCGTTGCCATCCGCCCATTGGGTCCTTTTGAGGGCCGTCTTTCTCATCGACCAGACGTGAGCCTCCCCATTGATCGGGGTACCGCCCCGCTGGCCGTCGTTCCCCGTGGTTCCACGGACCGTGAAGGTAGCGAAGTCGGTATTGTCCTTGCGGAACTGCCAGCCTTCGTTGTCCTCGCCCCTTTTCGAGATGATGGGACGCCAGTCGGAAAGGGTATCCCCCTTCGCCACCACGAAAATAGTGGCATCCTCCCCAAAGTCGAAAGCCGGGGAGTCAGCGACCCGCAGGTACTGGGTCTGCCCATCGAACTTGACCGTTGAAAGGCCATTCCAGCGGGAGACCCTGACGTCGGGCCCTTGTCCGTTGCCGGCATGCCTGCTTGCCCCGGACTTGTCCCTCCATTGGTCCAGCGTTCCGCCAAGGGGCTCGTTACTGAGGTTGCCGTCGCCATTGACGTCCGAGCCATCGAGCCAGAGCAAAAGGTTTCCGTCGGCGAAGGAATTGGCGGTAAAGCCGAAGGAACCAGTGGAGAATTCGGTCGCGCCCGACGACCAGCTCGAACCCGCGGCATTGGTAGCCATAAGCCGGAAATAATAGGTTTTGCCGACCTGCAGGCCCGACAGGTCAAAGGAAAACTCGCCCATGGGCTTTACGCCAAGCATATTGCTGGCATCCCATGCATCGGGTGATGCCCCGTTGACGGAGGTTGTCTGACCGGGATCCTCGTCACCCCAGAAGAGGGTGATGGTCGGGTCCTCCCCACCAAGGGTAACCGTTTGCTCGAGATCGCCGGCGTAGATTTGACCGACCTCATTTTGGCTGACCGCCCGGTCGTAGACGCGCAGGTCGTCCATCATCCCATCAAAATAAGCATCGGGCCAATTGCTCCTTCCGACGTACTGGTTTACCCGAGCGCGGGTTCTTGGCAAGTGCCCGATCATCGAGCCCATAAGCTGCCCGTTGCGGTAGACCTTCATGACACTCGAGTCGTCAACCGTGGCCACGACGTGCTGCCACTCGTTGAGCATCCAGAAATCCTGCACCACCAAGGCTCTATTGTCTCCACCTCGACGGATCCCCCACTCCAACTGGTTGGTCGACCAGCGGTTGGCAAGGAGCAGGTTGTCGTTGGTTCCGTTCCCGAAGTCGACCATCCTCTGCCAGTTGCCGAGGTTCCTCTTGTAGGTCCAGCCCGAGAAACTCATGGCTCCACCGATCTGGAAGGATCCGACGTGTACGTAGGCGAGGTTACCGCCGTTAAAGTCGAGAGCCTTGCCAAACTGGCCTCCTCTGCCATCCGTCCAGCTCGCGCCATCGAAGACTTGGGCAGCGGTACTGAAGCCCGTGGAGTCGTAGGTTTCAGTACCCACGCCCTCATCGAATCGCCAATGGGCGATCAATCCCTCGGAAACAAGGGGTGAACTCAAGGGGAGCGTCTGAACGAGCCCGCCGTTCCCCGTTACGCTTCCCCTGACGGTTGCCGAATCGACAGAGAGGTTGACGGCCGGGAGCGTCGAGACGGTCGCCGCCGCAACGGTCCTGGTGTAACCACTCGCATCGGACCAGTCGCTATGGGCGGCTCCCTTTGCCTGGATCTGGTAATGGAGATCCTGGCCGGGAGACAAGCCCGTAACAAGGTGTGAGCCCACTCCCACGCCGGGCGTCCCGAGGCTTAACTGGTTGGCCCACAAACCCTCGTTTTCACCGCGGTCGACTGGGCCCCAGTAAAGGATGACTTCCGGCTGAGCTCCGTCAAAGGTGACAAGCTCGTAGAAAAGGGTGGCGTTATTCTCCGTAACGGATTGAGCGGGCAGGACGCGAACAACGGGTGGGGTAGGCTGGGTACCGGTAGTAAAGCTCTGGACGGCGCCTTTCTCGGCGAGGATTTGAATCTCATAGATGGAGAGCTCCTTCTCGTAGACCCGGACTTCCTGCATCAATCCTTTGAATTCGCCCCAGTTGTTGGAGCCCGGTCTCGCAATGCCCAGGGAAAGGGGAGAAACTCCACTGGACTCAAGCCTGCCGTTGTATTGCGTCCAAGTGGAAACTTTCACTCCATCCAGGTAGAGGGTCATCTCGCTTCCGTAGACCAGTGCAAGGTGATACCAAGTGTTGTCGACGACCCCTGCATCGACCCGCACGGTGGCGTCGGTGGAAGCCGTCCCCGAGTCGGCGTAAACCTCGATGAAGGTGCCTTGAGTCCCGATCTCTAGGTTATCGTTGGAGGTCGAGCTCGATTGCCCTACGAGGACGTTGTCCACGCCGTGATTGGTGGGCCGATCGGTCAGGTCCTGCTCGCGCTTGAACCAGAGCGAGAGGGTAAAGCGCTCGGGGGAATCGAATTGATCCAGGTCACCGAAATCGACGTAGTCGTCCAGCCCGTCAAACCTGATGGTCTGTCCACGGGTTGGGTCGATGAAGGAGGTGGCGCCGACGATGGAACCGGGAGCCAAGCCCTTGACGTCGCGCGCCGTACTGCCGAGATCCTTAAGGGCCCAATGAAAGAGAGGTTCGGTGGAGAGGGCATCGCCATTGGATGAACCACCCGAGTTGACCGCTCTTGAGCGGAAGTGATAGGTCGTTCCCGGGGAAAGCCCGCTGACCATGGAGGAAGCGGGTCCGGTTTCGGCCTTGAGGAAGGACGAGGTGTTCTGGTCCAGGTTAGCTGGATCGAGGCCCCACTGGAAGGAGACGGCCGTTGCTTCTCCACCCGTTTCAAGAAGGTTCGAATTCAGGAGGGCGCTTGTGGAACCCACTTGAGTCGCTCCCTCGGTCTGGATTTCGGGGGGAACAGCAAAGATCGTAAAGTTGAAGGTATCGCTGACCGAGCCAAGTTCATTGCCGGCAGTTACCGAGACGGGATAGGTGCCGGCCGAGGACGGGGTCCCCTGAAGCACCAACCCCTCGGGACCCGACGGCAAGCCGGCTTTGTATGGGTGATCAAGAGGAAGGGACTCGGCGAGGTTCCAATGATGGGCCAGGTAACCCTCCACCATCTTGGTCTCAGCCGTATCCAGGACGCGGGGATAGAGAACCAGTTCACCCATCATCAGGGAACTGTCCTCGTTAATCCGGTCGAAGACCACGCTGGGGTGCCAGTTGCCGGAGGAACTTACTCCGACGCTTTCTCCGTTTACCCTCAGTTCATAACCGTAGCGGTCGAACTTCCAGCCGACGACCGAGTGAATGTTGGAAAGAGAGGTGGAGAGGATGCTCGGGTTGTTGTCGTCCCATCTCCTGAGGGACCAGCGGCCATTATTGGAAAGACGCCATCCGGCAAAAGTGAAGAGCTCTCGGTTCGGCAAGCTGATCCCATTCTCTCTGCCCACCATGAACACCGTCATGGGCATGGTCCTGGAATCCTCGATGGAGAGCTTCTTGCCGTAGTCGAAGAAGACCATATCCGAACCAGTGAGGGAATCGAAGTCCTTGAGCGGGGCCGACTCGAAGGGAGCGACCGCATGTCTGGCGTTGCCGGAAAGATCGTTCCACGAGGAGACTCTTCCCTTTTCGGAACTGGTATAGACCGTAGCGGAGAAATCACCGTTTCCTCCACCATGGAGAGAAGAAACCTCGGTTGCGTTCAGCTCGCGGCTAAAAATCCTGAAGTCGTCGATACTACCGTCGAAATCACCCCATTGGTCCGAAAAGACTCTGGCGACCCCGATGGAAAGGGGAGAGTCCTGGGAAGAATCGAGCGGACCGGAAAATTCCGGGCGGTCCAGGCGGAGGGTTCCGTTGAGGTAGACCTTGAGGCCATTTCCGTAGGTAACCGTAAGGTGATTCCAGACTCCATCCGCTATCCCCGCTCCCGTGGTGGCATGGAAGGCATCCTCCGCCCCGGTTCCCGAATCAAGGTAGACCTCGAGCTCGGAGCCCGAGGTGCCAATCTCAAAGTTGTCGTTGAAGGTGGCCCCGCCTTGGGCAACCAGGACGTTGTCAACTCCGTTGTTGGTGGACATCCCCACTTTGTCGGTGGCGCGGTTGAACCAGAGGGATAGGGTGAACTCGCTTGGCTGATTCATGTAGCTCAACTTGGGGAAATAAACCCCATCGTTATCGCCATCGAAGGAGATTCCGCCCCCGGACTTGCCGGTCGTCCACTGAGTCGAGCTAAGAACCTTGGCATGGTTGCCGTTGCCGGTGGAGTCAAGGGCAACGGAGCCATTGCCTTCCTCAAAGGCAAGGCCCAGAATAAGGTCGCTTGTGGCAACGGTATCGTTGCGGTCGTATGCCCTGTCCGCGTGGAAGGCAAAGCTCCCGTTTCTATCCGAGGCATACCAGGACAGAAGACCAGGTAGATCGGGTGGGGTGAAGGTCTTCCGGTTCGACAAACCGGGAGGAAGGCCCGAGACGGAATAGGTGATGCCCGGATGTTCGCCCAAGTCGGCAGACAGGATTTCCTGTCCGTAGGTCAGGGAGATGTCGGGAAGGGCAGGGAGCGTGGGAACGGTAACCCGGAGGATGGACCCGTCGGTGCCCGTGGTCCTCATCCCATCCAAGCTCGTCTCGCCGAGGTGGATAATCTTTACGTCCTCGATACCAAGCGGCACGTCGTAGAGCCTCACGTCGTCCATCCGCCCCAGGAAGAAGAGGTTGTCGGAAGTCACGGAATCCGGGTCCACGCCAAAGTTAAGGGGAGAACTGGTATTGATGACTAAATCTTCCAGAATGGGTTTTTCACGGATCAGGTTACCTTCGAAAAAGGTCCCGTTGACGAAGGTGCGGGCAACCGAACCAATTCCACCGTTTGAGCAAACGACGTGATACCACTGGTTCCATCCCGTGAGAGAGTGGTTGGGTGGACCATCGCTCCAGTTGCTTCCTTCCGTGAAGCGGTGATGAATGAAAGGCGAATCAACGTGACTCGAGTTTCCGAGAAAGACGGCGTAATTCCTCGTGTTCCCGGCTCCGGCGTTACCGCGACCGAAAATTCCGGTCCAGCCCTCGTTGTTACGCTCCGGGTAGACCCAGAGGGAAACGGTATAGGCATTAAGAGCCAGCTTGGAATCATAGGGAACGAAGGCGCGGTCGTCGTTACCGTCGAAATAGAAGGCCCCATCCCGGACGCCGGGGAGCCTCTGCGGAGATCCGACGATGGTGGCGTGCAGGTTGTTGCCGCTCGAGTCCGTCGCCACCGATACGGAAGCGTTCTCGTCGAACTTCCAGTGCCCCACCAAGTCGGCGGAACGATGGACCGAGGCTGCTGCGTAAAGGGACCTGCCTGAGGAGGCATTGAGGTCTCCCTCGACGAGGGCTCCGGCCGTAACGAGGGCGATCCTGCCACCGCCACCGACTCCTCCCAGACCAAAGGAATCTCCTCCCTGGGCAAGGATTCGGCCGGAGTTGTATATATTGGCCGCCTGGATCCTGATCGCTCCACCCGAGCCACCCGCTCCTGATGAATCCGAATCAAGCTGACCCTTTCCTCCGGAAGCGGAGATACTACCGTTGCCCTCGAGCCTGAAGTCGCCGGCGACAAGGAAGGATATGGCCCCGCCTCCACCTCCCGAATTCCCCGTCCCGGTTGCAGCATGGCCACCGCCGGACCCGCCGATCAAGTGAGTGATTTTTGCATCACCATAAGTCACGCCGGGAACCCCCAGGTTCATCCCACCCGAGCCAACCCCGGCATGACTGCCGCCGCCATTGGACTTGCCGGTCTCGTATCCGCGTCCGCCTCCCGGCCCCTGACCGTCAAGAGCCGGATGGAGGTTGCCGTTGTTCTCGGTGTCCCTCAGGCCGCGCCCGGAGGGCCAGCCGCCCGCTCCGGGAATTCCCGAATAGATTCCCTGCAGTCCGCTTTGACCGTCGGCCGCAACCTTGGTGGATAGAGTCGCGTTCCCATCGACTTGCAGAACCATTGAATTGGAACCTCGAACCACGACCGAGACTCCGGGCCCCAAATCCAAATGCCCGAACGAAAAGGTACAAACCCCATACCCGAAACTGGATCCACTCTCGGAAAAGACGGAACGCGAGACCGTGCCCTTCCCTCGGGCTCCGGAGGTATGCGTCCAAGCCCCCGCGGTATCAAAAACCAAGGTTCCGTCAGTAAGGTTCAAGTCGACCGGAGAGGAAGGGGACTTGGGACCTATGAAGACACTCCCCATCATTCCAGCCATGCCATCCCCATTGGCCCTGCCTCCGTCCACATTTACGCTACCTTGATCGAGTTGCCCATCCACGAGGAAGGCTATACGACCTCCGCCACCGGCTCCACCCGCGTTGGAGAGGAAACGAACCCCCGGTTCGCGAGCATCCATGCCGGAAGAATCGCCGCCCCGTGCCTGCAGGGTGCCTTTGTTCGAAATGCTCTGGGCGACCAGCCTGATGGCTCCACCCGAACCGGAACCCCCGGAATAATAGGCGCCTTGGTTGGGGTTCACGATCACCGCGCCGCCATTCATGGAAACGACGACGCCCGGCTCGATGGACAATCGGCCCGCTGAAATGATTTCGATGGCTCCACCGCCGGCCGCAGCCTCGCCCAAGTTGCCCAAGCCGCCCCCAGACCCTCCCATGAGGATACCAAGGCCACCTGATCCGTACCTGATGCCGCCTGGCCCGGAAGCTCCCGGGCCCCCTTCGCCCGCGTAGGATCCGCCACCACCGGAAAGACCGCCCGCGCTGTTGCTGCCCAAGCTTCTGCCCTTGCCCGGCCCTTGCCCGCCGCCAAAGCCACCCAAGGCGCCTCGGCCCAGGCGGTGACCCTTCCCGGAATCGTCCCCGTAGTAGGCGTCATACCCATCGAGGAGGGTGCCGTTGGACACGTGAGGCGCACCCGGAGCAGGGGAACCGTAAAGACTTTTGGCAAGGGTCACGTTGCCGTCGCTGGATATGGAAAGCGCATTTACGCCCTCCAACAATACTCCGGTAAGGTTCGGTCCGAGGTAAAAGTCGGATGGGAAGTGAAAATTGGCCTTGGTGATCATCCAGGAAGTGCCGTCCGGAGCCAAGTAGTTGACCGTGCTGAAGTTTGCATCCATCACCTTGAACTCGCCCGCCCCCTTGTTCCAGTACAGGCCGGCCGTCGTATCCAGTTCGTTCTCACCCGTATCGAAACGAAGGGTGCCCTGGTCGAAGGAGAGGGTGGTAAAACTGCCTGGCCCGGACCAGTCCGTCCCCGCCGGGTTGGTGGATGAGAAACGGTAAAAGTAGGTCTCTCCACTATCCAGGCCACTCAAGGAAGCAACCACAGGGCCTTGGTCGAAATTACCCAGAGCCAAGCTATGGTTCCAGTCGACGGGGTTCTCAATTCCATCCGTATCCCCGAAGTATACGGTCACGGCATTGGACACTCCGCCCGAGTCGGACAAGTCGCCCTGCAGATCTACGGTCCTTCCGGCTACTCCCGTTACGGAACCGATGCCAATGGTAGGCGCCTCCACCGCGGACTTGGAATCTATGGAGAGAACGGTGGAACCGCTACCCTTGGAATTGGATGCGGTTATGGAGAGATTGAATGAACCGGGAGAACCGGAAGCCGTTCCCGAAATCACTCCCGTGGCGGCATTAAAACTGAGGCTCGGAGGCAGGGAACCGGACGTGATGGCGTAAAGGGTCGCCGGCGGCTCGCTCCTGAGCTGGTAGCTCATGGCCTGACCGATCACGACGGTCAGGTTCAGGTCGGCCGGAAGGACCGGGGCGGATACGTACTGGAGGTCCAGCTGCAGGAAGGTCGAACCGGGCTTCTGGTTTTCATAGGAATGCCTTGCCCAAGCGTGACCACGGGCTACGGAGGACAACCTGGCCTCGTCCACGGTTCCATTCATGCGGGACGAACCATCGTGCAGGGAACCGAGGGCAAGCCCGGCCCCGGCCTGAGTATTGACGACACCGGAAACCGATGAGACTGGTGAATCGACGAGACGACCGTCCAGGTAGATCCTCGTCTGGTTCAAGTCGCTGCCGGACCCTGGATAGGAAACGCTCAAGTGACGCCATTGGTCGTTGCCCGTTCCCGGGGAGGAGCCTTGTCGCCTTCCTCCGGCGTTATCGGTAATGAGGTAAGGACCCTGGGCATCCCAGGCCAGGTTCCAGAGGTTTCCGGCCGCACCCCAACCGACGACCCCGCTGCTGGACTGGTTGGACTTGAGCCAGAGGGAGAAGGAGCGGGCCCCCGAACCGGTAATCCCAGGATAACCGGTAAAGGAGAGGGAGTCATCCGTACCATCGAGAGAGATTCCTTGTCCCACGACGCCGGATGAGCCCGGGACGGCGCCTCCATTGACCGTCCCCGTCCTCGAATTGCCGGAAGAGTCGAGGGCATCATCGAGATGCCAGACGCCCTCGAAACCGGACCAGAGGGATCCATCCGACCGGTAGGCCGGTGGAGTGACGTCGTTGGAATTGCCCCAGTAGGCGACGATCGCCGAATCGGGATGCAAGTCCTTCACCTGTACCCAGACGGACGTCGCCCCGGAGGCATTCCATTCATCGACCTCATGGATCAGTTCGCGGTTTTGCCCGTCGAAGAAACGCAAGTCCGCGCCGTTGACCGGATCGGCGAACGAAGCATGGGAGAAATCGGGATGGAAAGCAGAACCCATCCGCACAAGCAAGGGAAAATCGGCCAGGGATCCTCCCTGCCATTTGACGCGCAGGTACTGTTGCATCGCGGAAAACTCGGAATCGTTGAGGAGGCGGTCGAAAAGGAGAACCTCGGCGACCTCCGAGTTTGAAAAATTAAGGTTGGTTCCCGATCCGCCTAGGGAAAGTCGACGAGGAACCGAGTCGGCGCCGGTGGCAACGGCTTGGTCGATCACCTTGACTCCATCACGCCAAAGGACGGTGTTTCCAGCAGCGTCGAAGGTACCCGCCATGAGATGCCAGGAACGGTCGGCGGGAACGGATTGGCCCAGCGCGGCACCCATCTTCCAATAAGCGGAACTCCCGCCCCCCCAGCCGAAGACCCAGTCCGAACCGACCGAACCGACGATGGTTTCATTGGAGTCGCCGGAATGGCGGGCCAGGACGAGAATGGTGTACTCGGTTAGGGTCGAACTGAAGTCGTAGGTCGAGTAGAGTTGCGAGAATCCATCGAAGGAAACAACCTTGGCTCCGCCCAAGGAGGGACTGAGAGTAGCTCTGGGAAGCCCACGGACCTCGTCCAGGGAGTGACCGCTTCCGGAGGAATCCGGCCAGGAGGAAAGAACCGAGCCATTGGCGTCGGACAGGGAAGACGCATCCAGTTGAACGAGCAGGCCGGGAAGGTTGCGGGGGCGTTCTCCGGCCACGGCCCCTACGGGGTTGATCACCATGCGGGCGGCGAAGGCCGTGGGATCGTAGACCGTCAGTTGATGATTCTGAGGATTGCTTCCCATCGGATTGGATGCCGTAATGGAGACGGCGGTCGACCCCGGAGACTGCGGGATACCGGAAAGAAGGCCGGTCGAGGCATTAAAGTCGATTCCTGCAGGCAAGCCCCCGACGCTCACGCTTGACGCATAGTCGGTCGAGACTTGGAACGACCCGAAGACTCCCTTTGCCCAGTTCGAGACGGCCGCGGACGTGACCGAAGGCAATTGAACGTCATAGGGAACGGACGCTTGGGTCGAGGCGAAGGCCTCGCCGAAAACAGTCTGGATGGCGGCACCGTTGACGGTCAGGTTCATGGTCGCCGAAGAAGCGGCATTGGAAGGCGTCAGTTCAACCTCGTAGACTCCCTGGGAAACCATGATCGGGGTCGAACCGCTGGCGCTGGTCACCGAGTAGTCTGACGGATCAAAGCCGTCGATCGATACGGGGAAACCATCCTCGAGGAAGCGGACCCGGACCTTCCTCGGCAACTCGAACCCGTCCGAGTGCGTCATCTCAATGGACCGCTGGTAGAAATCACCTTGGCCGCCGCCATGCAGGCGGCTCACCTCGGAATCGGAAAGAGCGACCCCGTAAATCCTGAATTCATCAATCCGCCCGATGGTTGCGGCGGCCTGCGCTCCATCCTGAGGGCCCAGCCTGAGGGCCTTGGCAAGAGGGAAAAGCTGACCTCCGGCGAAGGAGGACTCGCTGTCGGGGGAGCCGTTGAGGTAAAAACGGACGCTCCGGCGGAACAAGTCGTACACGAGGCACAGGTGGCTCCACTCGTTTAGGGGTAGAAAGCCTTTGGCCCAAAACTCCTCTCTTGGTGTTCCAGGAAGAGTTTGCTGGTCGAGGCCCTCCAGGGAAAAGAGGGGACGCTGGTTGCGCAGGGATACCGACAGGGAAGGGGTCGATCCGTCCAAGCTGAAGACATGAAAGTCCGAACTTTCGGGATAAACCCAGAAGGAAAGGGATACTGATTGACCGTCGGCGGGAAGGCCCGCCCCAAGCAGAACCGCCTTTCCGTCCGTTCCGTCGAAGGATATGGCCGCCGGGCCGAATTTGGAGGAAGCCGACCAACTGGGGGATCCGGAACCGTTTGAGTCTGCGCCGGCGGAATCGAGCGCATCGGTCCCGGCGCCCTCATCCAGTTTCCACCACATGGAGAGATCACCCTCCCGAACCCTGTGAGGCCTGAAGTCGATGGTCGAGGATACTTGGGAATTGACCATTCCGAACGGATCGGTGACGGCGCTTGAGGAGAGGGTCATGGAAAGGGAACCCGGAACGTAGGAAGTGGGAGTGAACACGAGGTGATACCTCGAGTTGTCCGACCCCGGCACGGGGGTCGAGCTTTGCAGGGTCATTCCAGACAAGACGAGATCCTGCGAGGCATTGAAGTCGGATATGGACTGATTGAAGGAGAGGGTACCTTCCACGGTTTGGCCGAAGGCGGGGCTCTGGAAGTCGAACCGGGCCTGTGGCCCCAAATCTCCCATCCCGTTACCCCAGAGCCCGGCGACCTCACTGATGGAAAGGGGGCGCCCCCAGATGCGGACGTCGTCGATTCGGCCATCGAAGGTGCGTCCCCAGTATCCTTGGGCTACCCGGATCAGCTCCGAGCTGGCATCCAGTCCGAGCGAGTCGAGGGTGGTGGATTCCCCGTTGAGGTAGAGGGTCGTACGGGCCTGCACCGGATTGAAGACGGCCACCACGTGATACCAGTTGTCCGGGAAAACCTGGAAAAGCGAATTAACCTGGTTGTTCCCTTCCCAAGTCGAGAGAGAACCGAGACGGAGTTCCATGGTCCAGTCCCAACCTCCGTCGTCGGTAGAGAAAATGGTCTTGTCGTTGACCTGGTCCGGATTGATCCAGGCCGAGAACGTCATCCCGTTCCCGCTACCGCTCTGGTCCATGCGGAAGGGAAGCTGGATATAGTCTCCGTCAAAGTCGACCGAAGTGCCGAGTTTTCCAGCGGTGACGGCATAACTGGAGTATAGGTCGATTTCCGCAATGCCCAGCCAATTGTTGGTTCCCGTCGCCTCGGAGAACACGACCTTGTAGTAGCGGAAACTCTGCGGAACCGAGACATCGAAGGTTCTTCCCTCCCACTGAACCCAGCCCGTTTGATCGGTTACGCTGTCGAGGACCGTCCAGGATGCGTCATCGTTCGAGCCCTGCAGCGTCCAGGCCTTGGGGGAGCGGTTGGCGGTTTGCCATTGCTGAGGAACGATCCGGTAGCTCGCGATGGCAGTAGGGGTTCCGAAATCATAGCGGACGAAAACGTTGGGCAATTGGTTCTGGCGGGCCAGCCAGCGCCCGGCGGCGGCGTTATCGACGTTATCGAAGGCCTTGGCGGCAGTGTAGGTCCCATGAGAGTTGGAGGAGGTCACGCTTCCCCCGCCCACGGTAGTGGCGTCGAGGCCGACGTACTTGGCGTGCCTCTCCCGGCCGGAGGCATCCAGCACCTTGGTTCCGCTGAAATCATCCATCGTGTACCAGGCAAGGAGGTCGTCCTCCACGGAGGTCACGATCCGATGGTGAAATTCGTAGGCCCCTCCTTGGCTCCGGTTGCCGTCCTTGGCCACCGCATCAAAGGGAACTTCGACGCGTACCACGGACGGGTGAGTAAAGGGGCTCAGCTGGAAGGTATAGTCAACCGAGGCATTGTCGGCAAAGGACTGCACGCTGGCTCCACTGGCGTTGAGTTCACCCGAAAGCAGGCCACCTACGTAAGTGGTCTGGTTGCCCTCCATGAAAGTGGCCGTTAGGCTGGGCGAAGGATCACTGACGAAGGGGGTTGAACCGACGACCAACGGACGCAACCCGAGGTCTCCGGAACCAGAGCCATGAAGGCGAAGAATTTCCGCATCGGACAAAGCCGTGGAATAAACCCTCAAGTCATCCACCTCCATCTGGGTTCCAACGCCCAACTGGAGGGCGTCGTTGCTGGCAAAAAGCGTTCCCGAGGCGGGGAGATAGGCAACCTTCCGCCCATCGACGTAGAGTGCAAGCTCGGAACCATCATAGGTCGCCGCATAATGGGCCCATCGGCCGAGGATGGAGCGGGAGCGGACTTCATTCCAGTTGTTGCCGATACGGACGAAGGCCCGGATCGTGTTGTCGTCGTGGTACTCGAGCCGGAACTGCCCGTTGCCCACGATCAGCCCGAAGTCATCCTCTCGAATCTTCGTCCAGACGGACAAGGACAGCGAGCTGGTGAGAGCCAACCGGCCCCCATCTGCGCTGGCCGACTCGCCCGCCCCGATGGAGAGAGACCGACCGAACTTGCCGGCAATGAGGCTTCCCCCATCGGCCGGGCTGATGGTGAAGGGGTTGTCGTTCCCGGAAAAATCCGCTATCTCGGCCCCGTCCCTCTCCTCGAAGAGATACCAGGCCGAAAGGCTCGACGAGGCAGTCAGGGGCGGATGCTGGAAGAAGGAATAACTGATCTCCGAAGTGGGAATGGAACCCGACTGGGCAGCCCCTTGGTCGACCTGGACGGTTACGCGGGAAGGATGGGTTAGGGCGGTAAGGTCGAAGACGAAGCCCAAGCCGTCGGGCGTAAGGTTGGATGCGCTGCCACCCGACACGTTGAGATCCGCAAGGGTCAGTCCGGTAACCCCCACGGGCACCCCGAAGCGGTAGAAGTCCAGCCTGCCCTGCATGGACGCCGCCGAGTTCATCGACTCGACCGAGAGGATGGGGATGACGCCCAAGTCACCGAAGCCTTGGCCGTAAAGGACGGAGACGTCCGCCTGAGTAAAGGATTCACGGTAGAACCTGACCTCGTCGATCACACCCGCAAAGTCATAGTCGCCCGACGAGCTCCAACTGCCGATCCTCGCGTCATTGCCCTCCATGTGGAGCGAGCCAAGTCCGGAGAGAGGCATCTGAGCAACCAGTTCTCCATCGACGTAGAGAAAACGCTCCACTCCCTTCATCACGGCAACCAGGTGCTGCCACTTGGCCTGCCTGGCCACGCCGTCCGGACCATCCAGGCGGTTCAGAGCGGTTCCCGTGGAACCGAGGTTGAAGGTATAGGTACGGTTGGAGGTACCCGCGGCATTGACGTTGTACCATAGCAGCGCGGTGTCCTGCCCGTTGCCGTCGGTCGAGAAAACGGCCGAGTCGTCGGTGTTGCTGCTGAATCCCAGGCCGTCCAGCCGCACCCAGGCGGAGATGGTGAGGTTGCCTTCCGCGAAGAAGCCTCTGATGTTCGGGATTTTGAGATAATCCCCTGTGCCATCGAGAACCAGTCCCTGCCCGAACCTTCCGGGCCCAAGTTGGGCATTGCCCGTGAGAAAACCGTCGTTACGGCCCTTGGCCAAATCCCGTATCTTGGTGCCGTTGCTTTCCTCGAAGCTCCAGCGGCTCAGAAGATCGGAGTCCCGGTAAACCCGCTCGTGCGACGCGAAATCGTACCTGAAGCCCTCGACGTCCCTGCCGGAGTCATCCTGCAGGCTCCCCGGGGCAAGGTCGAGAAAAGCAAAACGGGAGGACGCATCGGGGTTGACGGTCATCCGGTAGTTACCGGTTCCATTGGGAGAAAGTGCCGCAATCGTTCCCGAGGACAGGTTCCAGTCCGAGGGCAGAACCCCCGTGACCGACTGATTTGCGTCATTCCTGCCGAAGGTTACCTGGAAAGCTCTCGGGACGGAGTCGGAGGTCGAGTTGTCCTCCATCCTTACCGAGGTAAACTGGTCTCCGAAGCCTCCGCCGTAAACGGCCTTGATCTCAACGTCATTGAGGCTTACACCATAAATCCGAACATCGTCCAGGTGCTCCGCGAACAGCTCGTTGTCGCTGGAATTGCCAATGTAGTAGACGTCGCTTTGTTCCTGGCGGTCCGCATCGCCGACGTAAACGCCATCGAGGTAGAAACGGGTTCGGTTACCGAGCGATACCGCAACGATATGGTGCCAGCCCTGCAGGGCCACCGGATCCATCTCGTAGTCGGAAGAACGGTAGCGGTTGTTCCAGTTTCCATCCGCCCCATCATAGGAATGAAGAAAACGGTTGCTGCCACGGATCAAAACATAGCGGTCCCAGTCCTGGTTGCTTTGTTTGTCCTGTCCTCGGAAAAGCGTGCTTCTGCCGCTGGATACAGGTGGGATCAAGTTTTTGAACCAAGCCGCCATGGACCAGCTGTTGGATGCCACGTCCACCCCGTTTCCATCGTGCCTCATGCGTGCGCCGGTCTGCTCTACGTCGAATCGCACCCCCTTTCCGAACCGGCCGTAAGGCGAGACCTCCGCGTCGAAAAGGGTGGCGGAATCGGCCCCGGGCGTCTGGCTGGTCACGGTGGTTCCACCCAAAGAGTCCGTATCAAAGGGCCACCAGGCCAAAAGCTCATCGCCACGGGTAACGGCACGGAACATCTTGCGGGTCGTAGTCTGGGCGGCCTCGTTGGGCTGAGCGTAGCGGGGATCATCAGTCAGAACGCCCTGCGGCAAGGAGAGCACCGCATCCTGATTGAAGTTGTCCAAGGTCAGCTGGAAAGTATAGACGCCCGGGCTTATGCGGGTCGGCCCGCCCACGACCGAACCGTTGGTGAAGGAGAAATCGGAGGCATCGAAGCCATAGACCTCTACTTCCTGGCCACCACGGTTGAACCTAACCTCACCGTCGACCGGCTCGGCGTCCACTATGCGGGGAAGAGCGAAGGTCGGAAGGACGCTCAAGTCACCATAACCGTTTCCGTAGAGGAGCTGGACGTCGGAAATCTGAAAAGGAACCGAGTAGACCCGAAAATCATCGATCAAGCCCTTGAAGGTTCTGTTCATGTTGTTGTCCTCCTCGGTGAAGCGACCGAATTGCAGGGGGAAGGTTACGCCCGTATCGATGCCCTCCCTGACCCAGTCTCTGCGCATGGTTCCGTTCACGCAGACCTGGACGTTGGTTCCGGTGTAAATGTGAGCCACGTGAGTCCACTTGTCCCGGACACCCTCATTGACGTAGACGTCCGGATCCCAACACCAGTGCTGGGAACGAAAACGCCGATAGTTGCCATCCCAGAAGGAACGGATTGCCCAAAGCTGGTGAGTCCCGTTGGGGCAGGCCCTACGGCCGATCCCATAAACCCCGGCCTGGTTCTTTTGACCATTTTCGACGTACATCCAAAAGGAGATCGTACGGGGCTTGTTCCCATCGATCCGTAGCGCCGAGCTCATGGCGTTGGTCTCGACCCAGGCATTCTGCGGAAAACGCAGGGCGGTTCCGAACTTGCCCGTGTCGAAGGTTACGTCGGCGCTTCCATCGCTCTCGAAGTTACCCGAGAATCGACCAAGGTAATCGTTCACCACCGTACCTGTCCCCTCATCGAAGGTCCACCAGGCCTGCAGGGCGTCAAGACGCGTAATGGGCCGGCCAAAGCCGAGGGAAACCGTCACGGGAGCGCTCAAGGCACCCTCCGAATCCCTTCCCAGACCTTCCAGCAGGTTGATCTGAAAAATGGCAGGATCCGCAGTCACGTTGAGCTCGAGACGATGAAAGGTTCCCGTCCCGCTGGTAGAGGTTATAAAATCGGTGTTCGGGGCGGTGTATCGAGTTGCATTGAGCTCGACGGGCCACGCTTGCCCGTACTTGCGGAAATTCAGATCGACGTGGACGGGATTTTGGTGGGTTTGGCTGGGAACCGTCACGTCCACCGTCAAGGCTAGATCGCCCCGGCCGTCGTTGCAAATGATCCGGTGCTCCCCGAGGCTGAGGGCCCGGTCGAAGAAACGGACGTCGTCGAGGTTCCCGATAAACCGGCCCGCGGTCGGGTTGGAAGGGGAGGCCAATCCGAAATACCAGCGGTCGTCGGGCTGAACCTGCATGGCTCCCCCGAAACGGTTGGTCGAGCCAAGCGACTCCCCATCCATGAACACCTCCAACTCAACGCCATCGGTGGCATTGGCGTCATAGGTCAGGGTCAAATAGTGCCACACGTCGTCGGAGATTCCGGAACCGAGAATGGTACGCTCCGATCGACCGAGCGTGGTCAAGTACAGCTCGATGGCCGAGCCCTTGGTGCCGAGTTCCAGGGTCGATCCATTGCTGCCGTTGAGGGCGACCATGACATTGGAAACCTCGTGACCGGACCAGGAAAAGCCCTCCTCGTCGCGCTTGAACCAGAAGGACAGGCTGAAGCTGTCATTATTCCAGTTGGTCGAGGGTGGTCCCAGGTCGGCGTGGTCGCCGGGTTGCTGAAAAACAAGGGAAGTGCCGAACTTGGCATCGGGCGACCAAGACGTCATTCCCTTCAGCTCGCCGGGTTGGTCGTATATACTGTCGAGGACAGCCGTCCCGCGGGCATCGTCCAGCCACCACCAGTTCACGAGGTCGTCCTTGGCTTGTATGGGAGGGACCATCTTCACCTGCATGGAGGCGGCTAGGGTGGGGTCCCCACCGAAGCTCCCGGCCCCCTTGGGAAGGTTCAAATCGACCGAACTGACGTTGGCGTCAGGGACCAGGTTGAAGGTAAAGGTAAGGTTTCCATCGGGAGAACTGAAACCGGTGACCGTGCCATTGACCACGGCGGCCTGCAGATCGGAGGCATCGAGACCGACAACCGCCACCGGTTCCTCGAAGCGTTCGAAACGCAAGGTAACGGGAATGGAAGCGGCATTACTGATGGCAGGAGCGCCGTAGACGCCGACCAGGCCCATGTCTCCCTCACCGCCATTGTAGATCCTGGCGATTTCCGAGTCGTCGAGGGCGACCGAGTAAATGCGGGCATCATCGAGCAAGCCATGGTAGCGGTCGAGCGAAGGCATTCCACCGAGAAACCAATCTCCGAGGGTGGGCTCCCCAAGGGTTCCGGGTGCGAAGAATTCCTCCCCGACGAGCATGCCGTTGAGGTAATGACGCAGGCTCCCTTGCTCACGATCGACTACGGAAGCCAAGTGGTGCCACTTGCCGGCCTCCATAGCTTGGGTGGCCGACGCCTTCATCGCTCCGCTCTCCGTGGCATGGGAAGCGGAGGTATAGCCCTCGACGCCGACCGTCAGTCCCTTGTCCTCGGCCAGGCCCTCGCGCGAAAGCAAAGGGGCGTTGAAACCCAGACCGACCGAGCCCACTCGGTTGCGCTGGCCGTGGTTGCCTTTGTTGTCGACGATCAACTCGCTCCCCTTGGCCCCGGTCTTGGAAAAGGTACCGTCACGGTCCAAGTCGATCCAGAACACGCTCCCGTCGTCGCTCCGGGTACCGAAAGTCACCGTGCCCGACCTGAGGAACCCCGTCTTTCCGATCCTCAGCTTGCCGAACCAAAGACCGCCCAAGGTATCGTTACCGGTCAGCCCACCCGTGCGTCCATCCACCGCACCACCGTTGAAATCGATCGGAATGGCGAAAGCCGTGTCCTCGTAGACATAATCCCCCCTCGTCATGAAACCAGAACCGGAATCGATCGGATCGAGCTGGTTGTTGTTGAAGGAACCATCGAAAATCCTCTCCGTCACGCCCCCGGGGAGGATGGCCGCCTGGGAGGGGTCCCCCGGGTTGAAGATGGTCATGGTGTTGTAACTGGCCTGAGGGACCGTACCCTGGGCCAACCGTACCTGCATGTATTCGCCGCCTCCACCCTCGTACCAGGCGGTTGCGAAATCGTACTCCACTTCCGGGGCAAGAACGGTAGGCCGAGCCCACACGGAGATGGTGTAGTTGTCCGTGCCGACGTCGAGGGGCGAGCCCTTGGACTCGCCGTAGAGCATCTCGACCTCGAAGTCGGTAAAGGCCACCGAATAGAGCCTGACGTCGTCGATGCTCCCGACGAACCTCTGGCCATTGTTCCACCGCCTGCCGATGTACATGTCGTCGTTGCTTCCGGTACTGAGCTGGTTTTGCCCGCCCCATTGGCCGTTCACGGTCGTCTTTTGACCATCTATGTAGAGAATGGGAGAGGATCGATCGTTTCCACCCTCGGGAAGAATGGTCACCACGTTGTGCCAGAGACCGTCGTTGAGCTTGTACTGGGTGGTGTTTCTGGTCGCCCCGTTCATATCGACCCTAAAGTCGTTTCCATTGTAGAGGCGAACCCACCACCTTTGGCCGCGGGAATTGCTGCCCCAGTAGGCAAGGGTCCTCCAGCCAATGGCCTGGGTCTTAATCCAGAGGGAAAGCGTACGGGCCGAGGTTCCGGAGATGCCCTTGTAACCATTGATGCGGATGTGGTCGTTACCCGTCAGCACGAAGGCCTGACCGAATCGGCCTCCTGTCCATTGGTTCTGTCCGCCTATGGTGCCATCCCTCGAATTCCCCGACATATCGGAGGTATTGCCGTCAAGAGGCCACCATCCCTCCAGATCGTCGAACCTCGTGATCCTCATGGGGGGCATGAGGGAAGAGACGTCGGCCCAGTCGTCCACCCCGTCCAGGCTGAGAGCCCCGGTACCGAACTTATGCTGGGCCGTGTCCAGAGCAGCTCCTCCCTGAGGTGTGGCGAACGCATCCCCGCCCGATTGATCGGCCACCAGGCCATCCCCATTCAGGGCGTCGAAAGTCCACCAGCCGACCAAATCGGCGGATCGGGTGACCCTGTCGTTGTAGGTGACCACAACCGTCTTCTTCTGGTTGAAGTCGAGCAGACCATCCTGCACGGCGCCTGCGTTGATGGTCAGGAAAATCCTTTGCGGGTCACGGTCCGCATTGAGATCGAAAGTGTAGGTCGAACCGTTGACGTCCACCTTGTTGCTGGCGGTTCCACCGAGAATCGTCAGGTCGTTCAAGTCGAAACCCGTTACGTCGACCGGGTTTCCGGACGCATCCCGAAAGGTGATGGAGACCGGTATGGGGGTGACGTTACTGGCCCTCGATACGTTTACGTCTACGATCGGCCCGAAGTCCCCGAAGCCATCGTTGTAGGCGTAGTCCACATCGTCTTCGGTAAGCGTCGTATTATAGAGCCTGACGTCGTCGATCCAGCCGTTAAAAACATTACTCCCGTCCGGTGAAGCGCCTATCCCGAGTTCCCCATTGTCGACCGTCACCGGATTGGTCTGATCGATGGAACCGGAAAGAACGCCATTAAGGTAGGTCTTGAACTTAGCACCGTCGTAGGTGGAGACTAGGTAATGCCACTCGCCCGGCGTGACCGGGAAGGCGCCGTTGTCCACGTAGGAGGTCATGAACCTGAAATAGGTTCTGAAATAAGTGCCGCCGGTGTCGACTTGGACGAAGAAGGGGGAATAAGAACCCTCCCTCTTCGCCAGCAGTTGGGTCCAGTCAGCAGGAAGACCATTGGGTTTGAACCAGAGGGCATAGGAAAAGCCTATCCTGGCCTGCAGATTGGGGTGAGGCCCCGCATCTGCGTAACCGGTGCCCGAAGTAAGGTCAAGTCCCCCTCTCGATTTTCCCGTTCCCCACAAGCCGGCTGAATTCAAGCGGGCATCTATGCCGTTCCCGGATACATCCGAGGCGATCGTTCCATTCGTCTCGTCGAAGGTCCAGCGGACCAGCAAATCGGACTCTCGAACCACCCCTTGAGAGACGCCAGTCAGGATGATCCATAGGACCGAAATGGTAAGCCGGCGAGAGCGAAGGAACATTAATTCTACAGTATAAGCGAAGGGTTCAGGATATTCAACGGTGATAGACCGTTTTCTTCAAGGAAAAAACAAAGAAAATTTAGATGTAAATTCGGACAAATAAGATAATTTAGGTTAGTTATTTAATAATATAATACACTCACGTGACAGACCTCTCTGGAAAGAATGAGCCATTATTGAAGAGACTCACTAAGCAATTAGCAAAAATCCCCGATTTAGTACCAATTTTCTGTAAATAATACGGAAGCGTCCATCCTAGAGGCTCGCACGAATTGAGTCGGGACTAAGCCCACCGCCCCGAAACATACTTAATAAATACGCACACCCTTGTGGGGCATCCGGCATGCTAAGACCGGAATCCCCATGGAACGGACGAGGATAGGCAATCCGGAGCGTCGATCCTACTTGGTCTTGATCCTTACCCGGAGGTACTGCTTACCACCGGCAGCCGCAGCCGTCTGATGGGTCTCGAAGACCACTCGCTCCATACCTCCGACGTATTCCTTGCCCTTACCGGCGGCACCCCCGTTGATGTCAAGTTGGGTGATACCGGAAGCGGCTCCGTCGGTACCGGAAGTCCACTTGGTCCAAGTCCGAAGATCGGTACTTCTCTCAACGATGTACTCGATTCCTTCCTCATTGAAGGCGTCTTGGTACTTAAGGAAGCTAAGCCTCTGCTTGCCGTCCTTCTTGTTAATGACGCGGGGAAGGACGCTTCTGCGGTCATTAGTCAGGGAATCGCCACCGAAAGCCCGCTCAAGCAAGTTGCTTACGCCATCGCCATCGGAATCGAAATGATCCGAATCAAAGAGCAGCTTGGCATCCTCGATGGTGATCGATCCATCGCCATTGAGGTCGTCCAGGCCGTTGGCCGAGCGCTTGTTGAAGATCCGTTGGGCAAACTTCGTGCGCATGGTATCGAAACGCTCGTCGTAACGCCTTTCGTCGAAGAAAGCGGTCCGACTTGGCTTCTTAATCTTGATCTCGCGGACGATGGGGGCGGCGGCATTGTAGGAACCATTCCCCGCAGAAACCGCCTTGACCAGAATGGTGATCTCGTCGTCACTGCCGAAACCGGTGAATCCTTCGGAGGACTTCGCAAAGCCCAACCTGGCCTTGGGGCCATTCCCGATCAGCTTGAGCGCAGTCTTGCTCTGACTGTGAATGGAGAAGGTGACCGGCAATCCGCTCGAGGTGGTGGCGAACTTGCCCAGAGGGATCGGTTTGCGGGAGAGCGGAAGATCTCGCAGCCCGCCTTTCTCTCCCTGCTTGAAGACAATCCATTGACCGTCCTTGTTCGTCACGTTGAAGGTCTGGGACTGTTCGGTCGTCTGGTAGGTGGAACTCGTGGCGCTCGCCTTTATGGTGACTTGCCCGAGGGAATTTCCGCAGGTAATGCTGTGACCATTGGCCGTAGCGGAACCCGCGGTCACCGAGAAGGTAGGCATGATCGGCAGGGGTTTGCGGGTAACCAAATCGAAAGCCTTGGCCCGGACCGGGAAGGTCTGGCCGCGACCCATGTCTCCAACCGGGTCGAAGATCAGGAGCATCGGCTTCTTGACCAGGAAGGTCTGGGTTACGGGTGCTGCGGCAACGTATTCGTTGTTACCTGCCTGAGTGGCCTTTACGGTAACCGAACCCAAGCCGCTAAACTTGACCTTGGTGCTGTTCACGATGTTGGCGATATTGCTCCCGGCGCTCACCTCGAAGGTCACCGGCAAACCGGCGGATGAAGTTGCGTTCAGATCGAGCAGACGATCGAACCTTTGCTCGCCAATGCTTCCGAAGGTAATGGCCTGCGAACGCTTGGCCAGGATCTTAACCACCATTTGCTTTTGAATGGCGGCGGAGTAGCGATTGTTGCCAGGCTGATTGACCGACACGGTAACTTCGCCCGCGGACAAGGGGTTGAGCTTCCCGCTCTGCACCTCAAGGATGGAGGAACTACTGGTGGTGTAGACCAACGGCAAACCTGAGGTTGCGTAGGATCCTTCCAGGACGAATGGATCATCGAAGATCGAGATGAACTTCTTGCCGTCGGCCGGGTCGGTAGGAAGGTTGGTCGCGGCCAAGGTGATGGTCTGCGTTCCGCCAAAGAGCGGACGCGAGGTCTTGAAGGGGTGACCATTCGGCAAGAGGCTCTGAGCTCCCCATTTCCAGGCCAGATAGCCCTCGGCCCGTCGGACGGAAAAATCGTCCAAGGCGCTGGAGAAGAGCATGACTTCCTTGATTTGACCAGCAAACGGGTTACTCAGGTTGCCATTGCCCGAACGCCCGGTACCAAAGAGAAATTCGTTCGTAGAGGACGGAAGGTTGGGAACGGTGCTGCCTGAGACCGGGCTTCCGACCTGAGCAACGCCATTGATGATGAATTCGCTTTCCGCGTATGAAGCTCCTGCGGCTCTTCTGAATACGCCGATTGCAGACGAGGTCATGTTGGCGGTAAACCCGTTCGACCCGTTGCCAAAGTCAAAACTTCCGCTTTGACTCAAGCCGAGGATCTGACCCGCGGTACCAGCGTTCGAACCGAACTGAAGGAAGCGACCCTGCCCGGAAGCGTTCGCTTGCCCAACCACGATGAAGGTCATGCCGTTGCTACCCGACAGGGAACTTGGCATCGACCCGCTCATGTAGGCACCGCTGTTGCCTTGCGAGCCGCCGAACACGAGAACCGGCGAGTTGTTGTTGCCGGGCAAGTAAACGGGCTGGATCGAAGTAGTT